>FLOH01000136.1_pt1 | contig 206735 bp, 215 predicted proteins | sample 756751 | NCBI WGS metagenome assembly FLOH01 (sample SAMEA4026879, study PRJEB14308) | marine metagenome | biome: coastal water; material: water | depth 74 m | reverse complement strand
GTAGTCACTGCTGGAGTTGTTACGGCTGGTGTAGTCACTGCTGGAGTTGTTACGGCTGGTGTAGTCACTGCTGGAGTTGTTACGGCTGGTGTAGTCACTGCTGGAGTTGTTACGGCTGGTGTAGTCACTGCTGGAGTTGTTACGGCTGGTGTAGTTGTTACAACTGGTGTTACAATTACTGGCGTTGTCACAGTTGATCCACCGCCGCCTCCGCCGCCTCCGCCGCCACAACCATTTGTTGTAGCTGAAACTGCACTAGACCATGCAGACTCAACGAGATCAGAATTTCTTCCTTTTACTCTGAAGGCATAACTAGTTCCACAAGACAGTGAGCCTGATGTCCATGATGCCCCAGAAGTCCAACCAGAATTTGTACTTTTAGTAGTATTTTCGACGTAATATGTCGTATCATCTCCTGACCAAGTTGCAGTAAGTACACTACTACCACCAACTGCTATAGCTAAAGATGTAGGCACTGTAGCTAAGGTAGATGAAGTATTACTTATTGCCGACTCATTTGCAACAACATTCTCTCCATTTCTAGCAACGACCACGAATGCATATCCTGTACTGGTGTTTAGACCAATAGCTGTGATTACTCCACCTGCACCCCATTGTGTACTTGTTTGATAGGTTCGACTCACACTTTGTACACCAGCACTATTTAACCATTTTCCATAGCCTGACACGTAAATAGCATAAGTTGTAGTTGCTGGATTACCATTGGTATCAAGAGTAATATCCAATGTTGTAGTTGTTGCATTATCTACTGTTGGTGCACCTGCTGGAACAGCTAAGGTATACCCAATAGCACTGACCGATGAGGTCGCAGCATCAGTATTATCTCTGTTTCTGGCAATAACTTGAAATTGATGAGGTGTATTAGTTGTAAAACCAGTGGCTGTGATTACTCCACCTGCACCCCATTGGGTACTTGTTTGAAAAACTGGAGTTGTACTTGCTACACCAGCACTATCTAACCAAGTTTCATCAGTATAGTTATAGATAGCGTATGTTGTAGTTGCTGAGTTGCCGTTTGTGACAAGAGTGATATCTAAAGTAGTGATAGCTGGACTATCAACGGTTACTGTACCAGCAGATACTGCTAAAGTAGAAGAAGCATTACTTAATGATGATGTAGCTGCATCTTCTCCACCACTATTTCTAGCAACGACAGAGAATTCATATACTGTACTTGTATTAAGTTCTATAGCTGTGATTACTCCACCTGCACCCCATTGGGTACTGGTTCTGTAAGTTGGATCAACAGTTGCTGCACCACCCATATCTAACCAAGTTCCAGCGGTTGAGTTGTAGATAGCGTATGTTGTAGTAGCTGGATTACTGTTTGTATCAATTGTGATATCCAATGTAGTAGTGGTTGCTCCATCAACAGTTGGTGTGCCAGCTACACTGGCAAGGGTATATATATCAGCACTCGCAGTAGATGTCGCGGCATCCTCATTATCTCCATTTCTAGCTATTACGGTAAATTGATACAACGCATTTGCTCCTTGGTCTACCATTAAAGTCATTGGCGAGCCCCATTCTATACTTGTTTGAAAAATAGGTGTTATCGAACTTCCCCCAAACTCATCATAATACATCCCATAATTATCATATATAGCATATGTGGTACTAGCCGAGTTATAATTAGTATCTATGGTTATATCTAGAGTAGATGCGGTAGGGTTATTTACAATTGGAGTACCAGCAGCAACTGCTAAAGTACTTACTTCCGCGTTTAAGGAAGACGTAGCAGTATCAGTATTGTCTCCGTTCCTAGCAATGATTGAGAATTGGTATGCAGTACTTGTTGAAAGGTCAGTGGCCGTTATAGTTGCAGCTAAACCCCATTCTGTGGTTCTTTGATAAACAGCAGTCGTTGTAGCAGCACCAGCACTATCTAACCAAGTACCATCCGTATCGTTATATATAGCAAAGGTTGTGGTAGCCGAGTTTCCAGTTGGAATAGGAATAGTGACATCTAAAGTTGTAACGGTTGCTCCTTCTACACTTGGAGCTCCAACCGGGACAGCTAAGGTGTGTGCAATAGCACTGACCGAAGATGTAGCGGCATCAACACTATCTCTGTTTCTAGCAATAACTTGAAATTGATGAGGTGTATTAGTTGTAAAACCAGTGGCTGTGATTACTCCACCTGCACCCCATTCTGTACTTGTTTGATAAACAGGAGCACCGAAAGATGTACCATCAATATTGACCCAACTTCCATCAGTATAGTTATAGATAGCGTAAGTAGTGGTAGCATTATTTGACCCTATATCTAAAGTAATATTTAAAGTAGTTGTTGTGGCTCCATCAACTAATGGTGTACCGGCTGCATTTGCCAGAGTTGACGAAGCATTGCTTAATGATGAAGTAGCCGCATCAACATTATCTCCATTTCTAGCAATGACTGAAAATTGATAAGGAGCACCTGCACCCTGATCTGTCATCAGTGTTTTTCCTGCACCCCATATAGCATAAGTATCAAAATATGGAGTGGTTGTGCTTCCACCAGCACCATCATAATACATTCCATAATTATCTAATATGGCGTAAGTAGCTTCTGACGAATTACCATTTTCATCAATTGTCAAATCTAAAGTACTGTTTGTTGCCCCATTAACTAATGGCGTACCTGCAGCAACTGCTAAAGTTGACGAAGCATTACTTAATGATGAAGTAGAGGAATCAATTTCGTCTCCGTTTCTAGCAATAACAGTAAATTGATATTCTGTACTGGTATTAAGAAGTACAGCGGTGATTGTTCCACCATCACCCCATTGAGTACTAGTTTGATAAACACCAGTGGTTGTAGCCACACCAGCACTATCTAACCAGTTTAAATCTGTTTCGTTGTAAATAGCGTATGTTGTGGTGACTGGATTAGCAGTTGTATCAATTGTGATATCGAGTGTTGTAGTAGTTGCACCATCAACGACTGGTGTGCCGGCTGGATTTGCTAATGTAAACACTGCAGTACTTAAACTTGATGTAGGAGCATCAGCATCGTCCACATTCCTCGCTATGATTCCAAATTGATAATCAACATTGGGAAACAAATTAGTTGCCGTTACAGTTGCACCCCAACTCGAACTTGCTTGATAAAAAGCGCTTGTACTTGCTACACCGGCACTATCTAACCAGACACCATCTGTGTCGTTGTATATAGCATAAGTTACGAATTCGTTATTACCATTGGCGCCAACGCTGACATCCAAAGAAATACCTGTTGGATTGGTTAATGTTGGTACAGCAGCAATTGATGCTAAGGTATAAAGAGGGGTCGATGTTATATACGTCGAAGTTGCAGTATATCCCACATCCGTAGCAGCAACTCTAAAAGTATACTGACTATTTGAAGTTAGATTCTCAAAATCATAGCTTAATGTTGTTGTTGGAATTGTTGATGAAGCCAAAATAAAAGTAATGCCATCAACTGAATATTCAGCAACAAAATATTCTTCATCGGCTCCACCTCCCCATGCCCAATTATATGTTATAGCAGTGGCATCTATATCCGAAGTAAATTCTGGTGTGGTCGGCGGTTCAACAGCTGCCGAAGCATTTCCGAAAAATAAAAAAGAGAGAGCTATAACCGAAAAAGCAAAACCAATCACTTTTAATTTCGGTAAGTATCTCTCTGTTTGCAATAGTCTTGCTATTGCGGAAAATCTCTCCCAAGTTTTCCTTTTTGTGTGTGTGTTCATAATGATATATTATGTTTTAAAATTAATAAAATTATTTATATATTAAAAATATATGTTAAAAAATCGACATCATTATTATACCACACATATTATCATCTTCCTATTAATACAATAGAAAGTTATCCACAGTATAAAAAAATCACTTCGTTTTATTGAAATGATTTTTAATAAGTTATTTTTTCATGTCTTTTTCAATTCTTTCCCATCTCTTTTTTAATTCCTTAATCACCCTATTTTTTACATCAACGGCTAAGTCTTTTTTTGCTGAATATTCTGCTACCGCTCGCTCTACCAATGCATCGTACATTTCTTTCGTAGGTCCATCTAATTGCTCAATACTTTCTTTTAATTGACCATACAGTGCATCTGTATGTTCCATTATCTTTGATCGAAGTTCTTTTCCCTTGGGAGTAACGTTAAGCCAAGTAATAAAAGCCCCTATTGCTCCGCCAATAACTAACCCTTTTTTAAATTTACCCATATAGTTATTATTTAAGAATGATTAATTATTTTATGAATCACAGTCGGCACCAACTGTATCTTGACCTGTACCCGCTCCAATTCCAGCTGTAGCGGCAGCGCTACTTAAAACTGTTTTACATTCACTTGGTTGTGTTTTGAATGATGAGCAAACAGTTTGCTTAATGGCTTCAGGAGTACGTGATACATTTTCAACTTTTACTCCATTTATAACTAATGTTGGGGATCCTTGTACGCCATATTTCTTATTTAAATCATCATGAATTAAATATGGTGGGTAATATCCACTTAACCATTTTGATTTATCGTTGTAGTTTTTAGTGATATTAAATTGTGTATCAGCTGAAGTAATACATTTTTTGAGCTTGTTAGAATCAATTTTTGCTGTTGTTTGACAGGCTGTAGTATTTCCACTAACCATAAAACAGTTCGCATAGGCGATAAATTTATCATCTTGTTCTTTTTGAATACAATATTGCACATTATTTTCATCTATTTCCTTTTTTTCGTGCATAATATAGTTTACCCACTTAATATCCATATCCGCTTTTTTTGCCAATAACTTCATAACCGGTAAGTATGCTTTTTGCATTTGTAATCCATAAGGACAATATGACATGATAAACAGTTCTACTTTTGGTTTATCGCTTTTTACGGTTACAGTCGGCGCGGTTTGAGTTGCTACCGTATTTGTATTAGTAGCTGCTGTTGTCGTACTAACTTTATTACTTTGTTGAGTCTTGTTGTTTAACATCATTATACCTAAAACAATAAAACCAATACTACAAAGCACTAAAACTCCTCCGATTACTCCGGTGAGTAATGCGCTTTTTGGACTTAGTGATTCAAAAAAATTCTTTTTATCGCTCATATTCTTTTATTTATTATTATTAATTATTGTTTGATAAACACATAACAATTTATCTATGGATATATTGATATGTATCTCCTCATTTAATTTTATCTCAATTATACCATCTTCGTCAAGTTCTTTTTTCTTTCTATCATTTTCATTAGTACTAATATCCATTAATTTACTTTCTGACGTCTTTGTTATTACATCTTCACCGCACGTTTGAGGGAATAATATAACGGCCTTTGCTTTTTTAAATAATTTATTAACATAATACTGACTATATAATGAAATAATAATTGAAAGAGCATCAACAATCTTAACGGGGCGATAATAGGTTACTATTAATGGTGGTGATTTTTTTTGATTTAATTTTTGTAATATTATTTTTCCAGCTCCCATAAAAGGAATGTGAAAATGTACTAAATCATAATTATTCATTAAATCTAGTGCTTCATGTAAATATACTGATGACTTATACGAAAATGATTTTGCAGTACCTTCAATTTTCTTTTCTTTATTCCCACTAATTTCTTCGATAACTTCTTGCTTAGGTTGATCATATTGTAATGTTATTACATCACCATCAACTCCAAATTCATGTAATTTTTGAACGATATCAAAAGAAGCCATCTTGATATCATCAAAGTAGTTCATGGTGGCCGGTATAATATGTAAAACTTTCATATATTAACAGTTATTATACACCTCAATTAATTTTTTAATATGATTATCCCAATCATATTTTTCTTGTACGCGCATTCTTCCTTCTTGTCCCATTTCATCTATCTTATCATCGTCTAAATCAATCATTATTTGCATTTTTTTGGCTAAATCATCAACATCATTGCTTTTGAATAGATATCCATCTTTTTCATCAACTATTCGTTTTCTTGCCCCTGCAACATCACTCATAATTACCGGTGTACTGCATGACATTGATTCAAGAGCCACCAAAGAAAACGACTCAAACTCGGAAGGAACTACAGTACAAATAGCTAGGTTATATAAATCAATTAATTTATCAATTTTGGTACTCTCTCCGATAAAAATTATCACTTCTTCTAATTTTTTTTCTTTTACCATTTTTTTATACTCATCTACGTTATATCCATCCCCTACCACTAATAACAAAATTTTATCATTTTTTATTATCTCAACAGCCTTGATTAATAAATCTAATCTTTTAATTTCAAGTAAATTACCAACAAACAAAAATACTTTTTTGTTTTTGTATTTTAATAAATCACGATCCATTATTTCTCTTTTTTTAAAAGATTTAGTATCCACCCCGTTATATATCTCAGCAGTTTTATCTTTCATTATTTTTTTTAACTTTTTATTTGAAATGAAATCATTGCCAATGCTAATAATTTTTTTAGATTTTTTAAAAATAGCTTTTGCAAAAAGAAAATCGTATACTGCTTGAATAATTTTTTGAAATAAAGATGATGGGGTGGCATCCATGTGATAAGTGAGAATAACTTTTTTTCTCAATAATAGAGAAGCAAAATATACAATGTGAGTGCCTCCATAAAAAGGATAATGAAGATGAACTAAATCAAAATCTTTTAATTTAAAAAACAACGAAGGAATAGCACCCGCGTTTCCAGATTTTACAACCGGACGAATACGCTCAATTTTAAATCCATCTTTTTCTTCTTTTTCCTTTTCATCATCATATTTGGGAGTAAAAACAGTAATATCAAAACCAGCCGAAGCCAATCTTTTAGCTTCTTCATATGCTACTGTGCCCATTCCCCCTACATTTGGATAAAATGTGGGTACCACGTGCGCTACTTTCATAATTACTATTCTTTAATATTTTTTACACTTTCAATCGCATCTTTTCTCACTATTTTAGTCATATTTCTCTCCATTTTACTTATTCTAACCATTAATTTGAATATGATAAAAAACAACATTACAATTGAAACATAAACTACTAAATCAGCCCCTCTCCCTATTCCCAACATATTCGCAAAGTAAAAAGTACTGTTTGGAGTTATTACAATTACAGAAATCAAAATCCAAAACAAAATCCAAATTAACATACCACTAACACTTAACTCACCACTTCGAAAACGAAGAATTACTTTAATGATTGCAAACAAGAAAAAAATTATTGCAAATATTTGAATTAAAACCATATATTTAAATATTTAATATTAAATCTTTAATAATTTCTAATCCACCTTTAACACCTTGACCATAACTATAATACTTAACCTCCACTCCAATTTCAGAATATTTCAAGCCTAATTTTTTGGTTTTTTTAACTATTTCAGTATTGTGAGCCATTCTATCTTGGACAATATTAATTTTCATTAAGGCATTTCTATTTAAAACACGAAAACCATTATGAACGTCTGTTAATTTTACACCAGTAATAAGCTGATTAATAATCTTACTGATAGGTAAAATTAAATATTTTTTTGACCAAGGAATTTTTGAACGATCATCTAAATACCGAGAACCAAATACAACATCAACTTTTTTTTCTTTTAACACTTTAATAGATGTTAATATATCATTAACATTAAACTGATCATCGCCATCAAAATCAACTACTATTTCTGCCCCATTATTTAAAGCAAATTCATGTCCAGTCTGTATTGCTGCACCTTGTCCTCTGTTGATTCTATGTTCTAACACCACTACCCCGCTCTCTCTTGATATTTTACCTGTATTATCAATTGAACCATCGTTTACAACTATAATATTTTTTTCAGAAAATTCGTTAAGCTTTAAAAGGCCGCTAATAACGCGACCTATAGTTCTCTCTTCATTATATGCTGGAATAACGACAAATATCATTTTCAATATTATTCTTCAGTATTAAACAACAAAACTTCTTTGTTTGCAATAGTATAATCAATTGTCTTGGCTAAACCATCTTGGAGACGAACTAACGGCATCCAACCAAGTTGATCTTTAATATATGTTAAATCAGCCGCTCCCTTGTGTGTTAAAAAGAGTAAAGGATCCTCAAAAACAACTTTGGAACTAGAATTTGTCATTTGAATAATCATGTTCGCAACATCAACTATTTTTATAGTTTGATCATCACCTAAATTCACAATTTTCACTTCAGGAGGAGCGGTCATTAAACGATGTATCCCATCCACCATGTCACTGACATAGCAAAGACTCATAGATAATGTTTCATCTCCATATACAACAAGATCTTTTCCATCAATGGCTGAGATAATAAAATCAGGGATTAATGAACCAATAAATAGTTTCATGTGAGGACCATACGTGGTAAAGATACGAGCAATTTTAGCATCTAACCCATGAACTTGACGATATGTTTCCACACAAGTTTCCGCAAAACGTTTTCCTTCATCATAACAAGATCGAGGAGATAAATGATCAACCACTCCTTGATAACTTTCAGAAAAAGATTCGCCTTTTTCGGTGGCATTACCATACACTACTGAACTTGAAGCAAACACATACTTAGCATGATACTTAACAGCTAAATCCAAAGTACTCAACATTGATAATGAATTTGCCCACAATGATTTCATTTTTAATTTTTCAAAATCTTTAGGAGAAGTAGGACAAGCCAAATGATAAATTTCTTGTACTCCTTGAAACTTAATTTTAAATTTTTCTAATTCATCAAAACTTTCCAAATCAAGAGGTTTATTCACATCAACTTTAATAAATTCAAAATCGGGGTATTGTAATAGATGCTTAATATTTTGAGGATTTGAATTAGAAAAATCATCCAAACAAATTACTTTGGCTTCTTTTAATAAATATTCACATAAATGAGAGCCGATAAAACCAGCTCCTCCAGTGACTACTACATTCTTTTTTTCAAATATTGGTGTATCCATATGTGTTATTATAATATGATTGATGTTTTTATTATATCACGTATTTCATTAAATTGACAATAATTTTAACAAACAAAAAACCCGCTTGATTTAAGCGAGTTCTTTAATATACACTGTTATCTTCCTTGCCAATAAATACTATTATTAATATCTATTGGTAATGGGAAGATAACAGATGATGAACACTTCCCGGGTTGGATTGCGAAAAGGTTCATGGATTCTTTGGCTCCTTAACTCCTACTTTAGAAGCAGAATGGCACTAATGATTCCGTCAAAATTCTCTGTAATCTTGACGTAATAAATTCCTGCAGTTGTTAGATTCAAAAAGGCGGTGCACATAGTAATTATAGCCAAATCCCTCCTGCCGCTCCTGCTCCACATTACGGTAAGAGCAATGTAAAGAAGCATTAAAACTAAATTTAGCGTCAACAAAACGTAATCTGGCATATTCAACTCCTACGGCTGTAGAACGTTAGCATCAAAATCTTGCGAAGATTACTGTAATATAAAGGCTATTTCCCTATATTGACAATAATCTTCACAAGATATGATATTTAAATGAACTTTTCTGTATTTTTAGCTAAAAATACAAAATCTCTCTATTCGAGAGATAAATTTGCTGTATATAGCTAAATACTGTGTATATATACTATCTCTCTCAAAATAGTACAAATTCGTAACTTAACTAAGCAGTATAGCATAAAAATACGCTTTTGTCAAGCATATACACCATTATTTGGCTAAATTAAAACAAAAGGTTATTTTTATTTCGCAGTCAAATATCCTGATAAATTCTCTATTTTAGGAAGTTCAACAGTACCAATCCATCTATATCCATACTTGTATATATCATACGTTCCCCCATCATAATTAAATGGAAGTGAGGCAGATCCAAAAGGCCCAACCATTAAATCCCACTTTTGTCCAACTTTGTATTCATCCACATCATGAAACATATAGCTTTGAGATGGAAGATCAACTATCACCTCTTTTATTCTATCTCCTTGTTTTGCTAAAATAATTTGATCATATCTATCTGTTTCACTAACCATGCTAGCTTTAAAACCAAGCATAACATCAACTCCTTTTGTTGACCAACTGTACTTTTCCTTGTTATCCCAACCAAATTGCTTAATATATGTGGTATTACCCACCATATATGCTGTGTAAATATCATCAATTTTACCAACATCCCATTTTGCATTTTTATCAATTTGTATTTCTTTTTTTGTTATCCCATTTAAATCAAACTGAACTAAACTTGTTTTGTTGTTTTGTATTTTTTTTGAAACTAAAAGAGGTTCTCCGTCTTTTTCTTGAATTAATTTTAAGGAATCTAAATTTGTGTCTTTACTACTATTAGTGATATAGAATTCAGTTTTGTAACTAGTATCACTGTTAAGGATATGAATATAGTAATAGATATCTCTTTGAATTAGAATTAAAATTTCTTCTTTTCCATTATTATTAATATCATGACTAACTATTCCTCGAATAGATGCATTTCCATAACGATCAATTAACTTTTCTTTTTTTGTTAATATGTTATAGCTAAATAATTCATTATCAGTATAATAATATATTTTATTAAATTGATTTACTAAAAAAGCATCGCTGGCAATTGCTATCTGTAATGACTTATACACATCTAAAACGCCACTTCCTAATTTACCTTCATACTCTGTTTTATTTGCAAGATCCACATTCCTTGCTCCTCCTTTTAAATTTGTCATTAATTCCTGAGCACCCCAGGTTGGTATGATTGATTTAATCAAAGCGGCCGCACCAGAGACAAGAGGAGTAGAAAATGAAGTACCCTGAACAAAACCACCAAATGTAGACTTATACCCACTTTCTGGTTCATAAAACCAAGTGCTAACAATTTTTTGTCCTGGAGCTACAATATCAATGCAACTACCATAATTTGCAAAATAGCTGAGTTTGTTATTTTTATCAACTGAAGTAACACTTAGCATTGAATTTCGAACGTCGCTACTCTCAGAGCATATTGGATATACTGGATAAGTGTCCAAGTCTCCTTTGTCTTCAGATCCTTGATTACCGGCAGCCACAACGACCAATACACCTTTTTCGTATGCATTTTTTATACTTTTATTGAATATTTCACTTTCACTAGTTCCAACCACACTAAGATTAATAATATCTGCTCCATTTTTTACCGCATAATCAACCGCTTTAGCAACTACAGAAAAAACACCACTTCCATCATTATCCATCGCACGCACTGCCATAATTTTTACATTCCAGTTCATACCAACTCCATCTAAAGAGTTTCCAGCAGCTGCTCCAATTAAACCAGCATTAATAGTGCCATGACTAACAGTTGTCTTGTCCTCTATATTTATAGCATCTGGCACTGAAACATCATTATTATTTTCAATAAAATTCCAACCATAAAAATCATCAACATAGCCATTTCCGTCATCATCTACTCCACTTATCCCCTTTTGTTCAGCATAATTTATCCAAATATTATCCTGAATATCTTGGTGATTGATATCCACTCCAATGTCTATGACGGCCACAATCACGTTATCAGAGCCAGTGGTAATATCCCAAGCAGATGGTAAATTAATTTGATTATAGAAGAGTTCCTGTTGATAATACTCTGGATCAGTCGGAGTTTTTGCAAAAACAAAAAAAGGAATTAAAAGAAATAATCCCATAACCGCCCATATTGATTTTTTGGCTAAGGTATGATAAGGTTTAATCATAATATATTATTTGTATACGTTATTATACATCAAATTAGCTGTTATAGGCAAATATGTACCGTTTAAAACAAATAACACTTTTTCTAGGAGATTGGGTCATGCTAGTAATTGGCCTATATTTAGCTACTTTAATTCGATACTTATCAGTTGATATATCATATGGGGCATCCTTAATTGCACCAATGATACCACTTTTTTTAATAGCTACAATAATTCTTTTTATTGTCGGTCTTTACGATATTAATCAAACAAAAAATAACTCAAAACTTTACAAAAAAATACTCTTATCATCATGTGCCTGGTTTGTAATTGGTATCGTATATTTTTACTTAAAAATATCCAAGGATGTCGCCCCAAAAACAATACTACTATTAGTTTCTGTATCTGGATTTGGCCTAATTTGTCTTTGGAGATATGTATACAACCGATATATATCCACAAATATTTGGCAAATTAATATTATTTTTGTTGGATATACACCAGAGGTAAAAGAATTAATAAAAATATTCAATAAAGAACCACAACGAGGATACGTCGTTAAAGGAATAGTTGCAAACATTGATGAACATATTGAAGCAATGCCAGGAATTATTATTGAAAATAATATTGAAAAAATTAAAGAACAAAATAAATATAATGGTCAAACACTAGTGATATTAACTCAAGCTTTAGAGAAAAAACCAGAATTACTCAAAGAATTATACAAAGGTATTTTTGAAGATATGGGAGTTATTAACATGGTAGATCTTTTTGAAGATATTACTGGTCGCATTCCCCCATTTGCTTTTTCAGAAAACTATTTTATTTCTAATCTCCAAGAACAAAACAAAAAAATATATGACCGTCTAAAAATGTTATTTGATTTTGTTTGTGCTTTTCTAATCGCAATATTTTTTGCCATCACATTTCCTTTTGTTTTTCTAGCAATAAAAATTAATTCAAAAGGTCCAATATTTTTTAAACAAAAAAGAATTGGAAAAAATGAAGTAGAATTTGTTCTGTATAAATATAGAACAATGAAAGCTCTCTCAGCGGACGGTAGTGCTGAAATTAATGGTCAACCACAATTTGCTTCAAATGAAGATGACAGAATCACGGTTGTAGGAAAATTTCTAAGAAAAACTAGATTAGATGAAATACCACAATTCATTAATATTTTAAAAAGACAAATGTCCATGATTGGACCAAGACCAGAAAGACCTCAATATGTTAACCAATTACTACAAACAATGCCATACTACGCTCTCAGGCACTTGATTAGACCTGGTTTAACTGGTTGGGCCCAGATCAAACATGGCTATACAGATAATATAAATGAAAACTTAAAAAAACTAGAGTATGATCTTCACTACGTTAAAAACAGAGGTCCACTTATAGACATATCAATTATTTTAAGAACTATAAATACAATCATTCGATTGACTGGGAAATAATAAAAAAAGAAACAAAAACATTAAAAAAACTGTTCTACTAAGAACAGTTTTTTGTTTTTCAATATATATTTAAAACAAATTAATCACACTGTATGATGCTCCAATAATTAAAGCAACAATTAATAATACTACTAATAATAAAGTATGATGTAGTTTATACTTACTCGGTCTAATGTCTCCGGTTTGTTTTGCGCGCCAGTATATTAAAATAACGAGCATCATCTCCAAACTAACAAAAATACCGCCCACTATACTAATAGCTGCTATAAATTGTCGAAGTCCTAATAAAAATATAATGGTAGGAAAAATACAGATTAAAGCGACAGCCAATCTTTCATTCATTTTGTAATCCCAAACTAATGAATCTCGCAGTGCCAAACCTGAATTCAAAAAACTAGTTCCCATAGCAAGGACGGCAAATACATTTCCAAATATCAACATAATTGGTCCAATTTTACTACCCAAACCAATGGTGGCAATCTCGGTTGTTTCTAAGCCAGTTACACCCAAAACCACTAGTGTAAAAAGAGCATAGGCAATAATATTAATTAATCCGGCAATAATAATTGAACTTCTGAATGATTTTTGTCTATCTGTCAAAATACTATGAGCTTCAAGAACGGCAGCACTACCATGAAAAGCAAATAAGATAACACCATAGGGAAGTAATAATTTAGATAAATCACTGTAATTAAAATTAACTGCCTCAATATGCGTTGCACTAAAACCTGCGATTAGTAAGATAATGAAAAGAATTATTAAACTTAAAAAGAAATCAATAACTTTAATTGTCCTTATTCCTCTATTAATTATTAAAAAGCCAATGATTATAAAAATAATAGACCACATAAATGAGCTACCACCCAAAAGGACTGAAAGAGTGTAGCCAACCCCAATAATATATATCACAGATATACCTGCTCCGGAAACATACTTTAAAACAATCATTATAGCTTCACCAAATTTTCCTAAATATTTTCTTGATAAACCAACTAATTGCAAATCTCCTTTTGTTCTAACAGCAATTGCTCCAATAAGAAGATTGTATCCAATCATTAAACCACCCAAACAAAATATGTATATCATGCCAACTATTAATCCCACTTTCGAAACTGCATATGGTATACCCAAAACACCAGCTCCAATTGTAGAACTAACTATTAGAGCTACTCCTTGAAACATTGTAATACGTCTTCGAAAAATACCTTTGTGCTTAACCAAAGATAACTGCTCATCCAATCTAGCACGTTTATTAAACATACGAATAATATATAAAGTATTTACTTTTACTTTATTATACCACAAAAAAAACTTTTCTTCTATTTTATTTATTTCTTATTTTTTTCCTCTCTACTATTTTTTTAAAATTATTTCCACTCACAATTTTTTTACCAGTTTTTTGTTCCAATTCCAAGCGCGCATTTTTAGCCACTCGACCTCCTTTTTTAGCTGGAACTTTATTTTCTTCCAAACCTTTTGTTTCCATAGTTTCGGCAATCTCACGAGTAGAAAGTTCGGCCAAGGCTGTAAAAATCAACTCGGCGTCTGTCATATGATCACGTAAATTTTCTGTTTTTAATTTTTTCAAATTTTTGTGTTCCCCTACGGATAAATCACTCCATTCTTGATGAATAATATTTGTCAAAATGGCATATTCATCCGGCTTCTCCACTTGATTATCCTTCCAGTAATCGGTCAATTTATTCCTTACTTCTTGCCCCATCATTCTTTGTTGAATCCATTTTTGACTTCGACCCATTCTTTGCCAATAATCTCGTGATCTATTCAATGCTTTTTCAGGATCATTGATTTCTTGTATTCTTTCATAACCAACTTTGGCAAGCCAAAGCTTAATCGGTTCTGCTTTTTTAGAAGGGATTGATTGAATAATACGCAATAAAACCTCAATATCAGCAACATCAGTTAAACGCATTTTGCCGTCGGGAGCTACCATTTTCAAACCGTTACATTTTGTAACGGTTTCACTAGAACCTTCATCAATCATTCTTTTTTTAAAGACCCTCCAGTAAACTTGTGGATTGTCACTGTTTGTCAATATTCTAATTACATCTACCACGCTAAAATACCATTTCTCCTCCTTTTTGTTCCATAAACGTCGTACTGGCTGATTTTCAAAAATAACAGTGCCTTTGTTGTTTATTATTTTCTTGCTCATATTTTTTTATATTATTTTATTTATCTTTAAATATTTTACTAACACAATAACTTTATCACTTTACTCAGTCATTGGCAATCAAAAAACAGAGTTGGTACTCTGTCTTCCTTTTGCTAGTATAATGGATTATATATTTGAAGAACTGGACACCCTATATTCTAATTTACAATGCAATTTTATATAACTTAACAATTAAAAGCTAACATTCTGATCTCCAAAAGGTTCAATGGTTCTATCTGGTTTAATTAAAATTCGAAAGGAATAGCCAGCCCCACTTTTTTCTTTATGAACAAATGGTTCAGCCAATTTCTTTACTTCTTTATCCCAATTATCAAATAATACCCAAGAAACATCTAGATCTCTTTTGTCTGGATTCAATTTTGTCCCTACATCACTTTGTATCCCTGGAAGAGTATGATAATTAAAACGATAAACACCTTCTGGCCACCAAGAAACATCTAAATCATAATATCCATCAGTATCCTTTACTGGTATAAAAGAATCATCAGAATCCTTATTACCAATAGACATTCCATGGGGAATGTGGGAATAGTATTTTTTCATGAATTCTCTTGTTTCTTCCACCCTTTTATCATCATTATCTAGTGGATCAAAACCATGACCAACCCAAACAAAAATTTCAGGAACTTGTAAATATTGTGAAGATAATTTTATTTTATTTTTTTCTAGTTTTATTGGAGATTGCATATATTTTATTTATAAACCTGGTTAAATACATTATTTCCCAAATGTTAATTATATTATAACAGTTATATATCATTGCACAAGTCCATGAACATCATTAACTTTTTTTATCTATTGCACAGAGTCAAGTTTTCTTTTTGTAGTTTAATTAAGCATAATTATTTTTTCTTTTTACTTTTGCCAATCAGTTTAATTGTTTTATTGGCAAAATTCTCAAAATCTTTGTCTGCTTTACTTGATTTTATTTTACCACTTCGTACTCTCTTTAACAAGCATCAAAAAAACAGAGTACTAACTCTGTTTTTTCTGTGCACGCCAAGGGATTCGAAACCTTATTGGACTAATTTAACCTTGAATTCGGGTTCCATTATTACATTTTGCTACACTATTTACTGACATATAAATTGATTAAATAATATATTAATTATTATTACTTATCTATTTTACAACAGCCGAGTTAAGGCAATCTACCATTTCATCTCCAGATGTAAATTTCCCTTTTTTCTTCTGAGAAATTTTCTTCCCCACTTTCTTCTCCAAACCCTTAACACTCTCCCAAAAAACCTTCTCTACCTCACTCAAAGTTTTTTCCTGATATTTTCTATACTCCAATTCAGCTTTATTAATCGCTTTTTCGTGGCTTACACTCCCAGCATCGGATAATAACTCTTCACCAGTTGCCGACAAAATGTTATCCAGTTGTTTGATATAATCTTTCATATACATTGATCTGTGCTTCATTGCTTGAATTTCCGCAAAATCAAAATATCCTGAAACTAAATTATTTAAAATTTTTAATTCTTTTTCTGTTAAATAATTTTTTGCCACCGCAATATCTTTTTTAACTACTCCGCCTTTTGAAAAAGTCAGCAATCCCATAAACGGCTTTCCAGCATTGGCTCGCTCGGCAATCACTTCGGCGGCGGTATGACCATGAGATGCGTAATGTAGTTTGTTTTGCACAATTTTGAAAAATTCTATTGATTCAATGGACTTTGGATTATAATCTTGACTGGTTGCATACAAATCAAGTACTTGGCGATATAAAACTTTTTCGCTACTGCGAATATCACGAATGCGATCCAAAAGTTCTTTCCAATATCCACCACCGCTCAAATTCTTCAATCGTTCATCATCCATTGTAAAACCTTTAATAATATACTCTTTCAATCGGGCTGTTGCCCATTGACGAAATTTTGTACCTTGAGTTGATTTTACACGATAACCAACAGAGATAATTACATCGAGATTGTAGTGCTTTACTCTATTTTCTTGAGTTTTTCCCTTAATTGCACCATGTTCTGTGGTTAGTCGGAAATCCCGACATACCACTTTCTCTTTCAATTCTCCTTCTTTGAATATGTTTTGAATATGCTCCGTAATAGTAGATCTGCTTTTACCAAAAAGTTCTGCTATTTGTGCTTGATTAAGCCAAACGGTTTCATTCTCAAGTCGAACCTCAATACTAGGTTGTCCATTTTTGCCTTCATAAATTATTATTGAATTGTTTTGATTTTCATTTCTCATAATTTTTTAATTAATTACTTCGTCCACCGCTCCTGTATAATTATAATAATTTTATCACTTTACCCCATCGTTGGCAAACAAAAAACAGAGCCTCAACTCTGTTTTTTCTGTGCACTATTGTGGACGACATTAGAACTATTTTTGAATATAATAATGGTATTTCTTATATCCCAAAGTTGGTTTAATTTACCCTCCATCCTGCTCACTATTTATTATCGAACCAGAACTATTCATCCCAATAAAGATCATCTTCTTTCGGCTCATTTGTCCTAAAAACCAAAACAATAAAGTCACTATCTGTATCATTTATAAACTGATGGACATCATTTACTTCACAAAGGAAAAAATCATTTAGTTTTACTCTAAATTCTTCTCCATTAATTTTTATTATCCCCTCCCCCTCTACAACATAGAACATCTCTGTTCTTTTTTTGTGATAATGTGGCTTTACTTCAGTGTGTGGCTTGAACTTGATTATCTGAAATTTTGTACCTTTACACTTAAAATCATCTTCTTGAAAAGGTATATCTTTAGTGAAAGTTAAACGATCCTTCCAGTCTAAAGTAGATAAACTCCCTTTTTTCATATTTTTGTATTATTAATTTATTATATGATAGTCAGGATATCCTTAAAATCCTCAAAAGAATAATCCGCCTCGTCAGACCTGCTCCAAACTAAGCATGTTTTTAAACCGACTTTTTTAGCTGGTAGTATATCAACTTTTACCCTATCACCTACATGTAATATTTCATCGGGTACTAGATCTGACTTTTTAATCATAAGCTCAAAAGCATCTGAAGCTGGTTTTCTCTCTTTAACGTCATCTCCTGTTAAGATATGTTCAAACCATTCTTTATTTATTTCTATCACATCTAAAATTTTCATGGTTTCTGAAGTCTTTACATTAGTAAATATTGAGATCTTAGCTTTATCCTTGAGCTTTTTTAAGGTATCATTAATTTCTTGGTTTGGCTTGTAGTATTTGGTCTTGTCTAAAGTGGCAAATATCTGGTGCCAATAATCCGAGGGCAGACCCAAAGACCGAAAAACCGCGGAGTTGCTTCCGTGCTTTTTAATCATTTCTTCATATTCTTCACACAACTCATTCGTTAATGGTTTATTTGTTGCCTCTGAATATGTTTTATATCTTAATTCTTTCCAAACTGCTATAAATTCAGGAGTACGTCTGGTAAGGGTTTCTTCTAAGTCAAACCAAATGTGTTTAATCATATTTTTATATTATTTTTCTCTAAATAAATTTCTACTACACTACGTCCATCTTTGTCTTCTTCTTTGAAACCAAGATTATTTAATAATTTCATCATCTCTTCTTTATCTTCTAAATGGAATTTGAATTCCAAAAAACAACCCGCTTCAGGCGATTCATCAACATCCATTCTGTATTTATATTTAACATATGACATGCGGTTTTTGTGGAATGTAACTATTGGTTTACAACCTATATTTTCTAATATGCTTTGCATTTCTTGAGGATTGTCTATGTTAGTTTCAAAATGTCTCCAAGCATTAGTATCATCATCCCTAATTTTCATATCCACACTTTGTTTTCCCTCGGATACTTTAATTCTTAAAACAACGAAAGCTGCGTTATTACTATCTGGCATTTTAAAATAGGTATATTCATAGTTCACGGGATCAGAAAAAATAATATCAACTTTTTTTGCTTGATCTAAAAAAGATTGTTTATCCATTATTTCAAACTTATATTGTATTAGATTATTGTGATCGCCCATATTATTAATTATTAATTACACTTTGAATAAAATTTGCTTTAGCATCAGTATATGCTTTTCTGTTATCTTTATGCTTATCTGCCAGCTTTGTTTTTAATTCACAGTACTGTTTAGCTAATTGTTGATCATTTCTAACTTTATTGGCAAAAACAACGTATTCATTCCATACCTTACCCCCGTATTCTACCACGCTTAAATGGTGTGTTCTTGTTGTGTCTGTGCCTTTAATAAAAAACATTCTGCCTTCAAAATCACTGTCTGGATCATATTGAAAACCAGCCGACTCTATTAATTTTATTATTATCTGTTTGTCGTCTAGGCTTTTAATTCCTACAGCCATATCTATAATTGGCTTGGCTGGTATATCTGGTATTGATGTGCTACCGATATGATTAACATCAATAATAAAATCGTTATCCAATTTTAATAAAGCTTCTCTTTCTTTTTGAAACAATTCTTTCCACTTTGGATTATGGGGTGATAATTTTACTGTTCCTTTTTTTAGGCCAATCATATATTAACTCTTAATTTGTCTAAATTATACCATTTTCTTAATAGAAGTTCTAATTCCACATTAGCCTATAAAAAAATACCGCTAATTTTAGCGATATTTTATTTCGTGCACGCCAAGGGATTCGAATTCTTAAAAGGCTATTTTGATAAAGTGTGATAAACACTGGCTTTTCCTTGATTTTACTGTTGTTTTAGAGAAAATACAGTTTCTCATTCGTTGTCATTCATTTTCAACTTTATTCATCTTTCATCACTTTTTGGTCACAATACGGTCACAAGACTTCTGGCTGTAGGCAATATAGAAGAAGTGATAAAGGAATAAAGTATATAATTATACTAGTACGTACAAATTATAAAACTATTCAGTGGTAACACCATCAAAGTGCTCTTCTTTTTCGTCTGCTTTTGTTTTATGAACAGTTCCGTCTTTATGCTCTGGTGGTGAATAGATAGAGTATAATTTTAGTTCTACCTCTCCTGTATTAATAATGTTATGTTCTGTACCTGCTGGAATAACTACAGCATAGTCATTTTTCATCTCAGTTTCTACACCATCTAGTACTGCTTTAGCACTACCAGACTCTATACGGATAAACTGGTCTAATTCGTGTACCTCACTTCCAATTTCATCTTTTGGCTGTATATTCATCACAACCAGTTGACTGTGTTTTGATGTATATAGAACACGCCTATAATCTGTATTTTCTAGAGTTTCTTTCTCTATATTAGCAATATATCCCTTCATACTTTGTGTGGTTAAAAATTAGATATTATTTAGTATACATTCTTTTAATTTTATAAACAAGCATAATTTGAAAACTAAAATCTAATCTTTAATTAACTTAGATTATACCCAACTTCATAGCCACAAGCATTCCAACGCCCAAACATAGAATTATTATCCCTGCTATTAGATGTAGGACTTTAATCTTTTTAGTTCGCCAAACTTCAGCTTGTTCCGTTGTGGTAAAACCAAAATAGATTGCCAAAGTAATAATAATCATTGGCAATACAAATATCAGGTTATATAAAATCAACAATAAAAAAGCATAATTCTTTGTAGCTGATTTTGCTAACAAACCCAAAATAACTATATATGGCCCTGATGTACAAGGTAGTAGAAATAAACTAATAACAAAGCCTATCAAAAAGGCTCCTGGCACAGAAGTAACCCCTCGTATAACTGCTTTTAATTTAGGCCTCCAACTCATCGGTACTTCCATAACAAACCATTTTCCATACCATAAATAATCTTTTAAATTAAATAAACCGATTAAGATAGCAAGCACAGCCACAATTCCATAAAAATTATGAGATAAACCAGTGGCTTGTATGGCAGAATACAAACCAACACCCATCAATAAATAAGAAATAAATATTGATAAACTAAAAGCTAAACCAGACAAAAGCGCCCTTCTTTTGTCTTTAGAAGCCAGAACAGTTGTTAACAGTATGATCAGAACAGCAAAAGCACATGGATTTATAGCATCCACGGTTGCCGCTGATATTACAGCTGGAATTGTGAGAGTCCTTTTTAATTGGGTTGTTTTCGAGCTTTTTGTTGATAGATTATCATCAACTAATTTTGTAATTTCAACTGTCTTTTTAATTTTATCAACAGGATTATTGCAACCATACGCTAAACATTGCTGAATTTCTTGCTCCACTGATTCGGCAATAGTATTATTAAATCCAACGATCACTTTTTTGTTAATAAATATTGTGGGCACGCCTTCTATGCTTGTTCCAAAACTTGTAGTCATCTGACCAAATAGATCTCTTTCTTGTGTATCAAAATATACTTCATGTTTCTTTACTTCTAAACTAGGATATTTCCTATCCATCATCTTTAAAAAATCTAAGGCTTTGCCACAATGAGAACAACCTTTGCCATAAAATATATGAAGATTAACAACTTGCCTGTCTATCTTTTGCTCATCAATTGCTAAAACAAATGTATACAAGAATAAAGAAAACAATAAAATACTAAAAACTAAAAGGATAGATAATATACTTTTTTTAATTTTCATAAAACGTGATAACAATTTTACATCTTACTCTTTAACTATTTTTATGGCTTTACCATTAATTAAAGCAAGAGACATTTTCTTATAACCAGAAGTTAAAATTCTTTGAAATGTACTTTGTGAAGTTTTCATCTTTTTGGCACACTCATTCTGATCTAAATCTTCAACATTTTTTAACCTTAAAGCTTCCACTTCTTCAGTAGTTAATTCAATTACTTCCAAAATTTTCATGGGTACGCCCCTAGGTTTAAAATATGCAACCTTAGGGTCAAACTTGATCCTTCTTCTTAATCTTGGTCTAGGCATAATTAATCGTTATTTCTAAACCTAGCAAAAAACCCACATTTTCTACCTTTACGGATGCTCTTTCTTCCAGAACCCGTACCTTTTCCATTAAAAGGTCTGTCTTGAACTTTAGCATCAGCACACTTTCCTTGTTGTGCACCGGTCTTAGTTCCTTGGCCGTTTGGACCAGTACCATCATAATTAGGCATATATTTTAAGTTAGTAAATTAATACCCCTATATTATGAATATATACCCAATACTATTATTTGTCAAGTGGATAAGTATAATTAAATACTAAATCGTTGTTTTACTCCTGCTTTTAATCTTTAGATATAAGATGGTTAGAAAAGTAGGTAGTAAAGTAATAATGTAGTCACCAACTCCTGCACAATTATTTTTACAAAATATGCACATAGAATTAATTGGGGTTAATTTTATCTTTTTTATCTTTATCAATAAACCAAATCCCTAATAGAGTGGCTATCGGTATGGATAGAACCAGTCCAATACTGCCAATCAAAGTTCTAATTACTTCAGTCGTCACCATTTCACCGTTTAAGGCATTTGACAAGCCAACAGATGTACTCATACTAAATAACAACAATAACGGCAGTGAGGCACCAGCATAAGCCAAGAACAAAGTATTAACCATAGATGCCATGTGAGAAACTCCCACTTTCATAGCTTTGGTATATAACTGTTTTTTTGACAGTTGTGGATTAGCTATTTTTAATTGTTCTACTAATGAAATTTGGGTAATAACTACGTCATCTAACACTCCTAACGCACCAATAATAATTCCTGCTAATAATAGACCTTGCATATTAACAGTTTTACTAGCAAAACCCACCAAATACAAAGCCTCATCACTAGCAAAACCAGTTAGCCTAGTTAAAGAAGTAAATAATACAGACAATAAACCGATTATTATTAGAGAGATAAAAACTGAAATAATTACCAGGGTTGATTTTCTTTTTAATCCTTCAGTAATATATACAGCTAGAATTAAAATAAATAAAGAACCTAGTATACTAATTAACAAAGGACTACTACCAGCCAATATTCTGGGAATAATAAACTTCAAAATGATGAGGAAAGTTAGTGCTAAAACTACTAAAGCACGTACACCTTTTAATTTACCTATGACTATAACCACGACAGCAAAAATAACTGCCAACCAATAAACCCAAGCTTGGCGGACGTAGTCTATGACAAAAAAAATATCTTGACCTTCAGAATTTTTGTTATGACTTGCTATTACTTTATCTCCTACCTTATACATCTTAGCAGCCACCACATCATATTTTGTACCATCGAATATTATTTCTTTGTCTTTCCATTTTCCATCTAATCCTTTTAATTTTAATTTCTGCATTATCGAAACTGAACCATTTTCTCTAGTAGTCTTTTTTTCTTCTACAATTTCAATTACTTTGGCTTTAAAGGTTTGGTCTTGATTTGGCTGACCCTGTGTCTGAGCAGATGCAATAATGGGAAATAAAAAACAAAATAGAAAAAGTATTAAACTAGTTTTTAATAGATTTGTTTTCATAATACTTCTATTTTACTCCACTACAAATAGTTATTCAACATGTCCAACCGCCCAAATCAATAGAATACCTAAAACGAAGAATATAAAATGAAGTATATTTTTAATGATATTTTTACCATGTTTTACTTCTGGAATTAAGTCAGAAGCAGCGATATATATAAAATTACCAGCTGCAAATGGGAGCAGATAAACTATGTTAATTTTATCGGCCATAAAATATGCCAGTAAACCACCGACCACCATGGTTAAAGCGGAAAACAAATTAAACAATAAAGCTTTGCTTTTTTTCCAACCACCATGGATCAAAATACCAAAATCACCTAGTTCTTGTGGTATTTCATGAGCAGCTGCCACTAACCAAGTTATTATACCTAGACGAACGTCAACTATAAAAGCACTACCAATAGCCAAACCGCCTAAAAAGTTATGTAGTCCATCAGCTATCAATATTAAATATGTAACTGGCTGTTTGTGTTCAGACGGAGCGCGATGGCAATGATGCCAATTAATGAATTGTTCTAATAAGAAAAATAGAGAGAAACCAACTATTACTAAAAGAAATACAAGATGTGTATCGCTGACTTGCTCAATTGCTTCTGGAATTAAATGTAGTAAAGCACCAGCGAGCAACGCACCAGCAGAAAAAGAAACAAGTGGAAATATCATCTTTTTAATTTTACTTTCATTAAAGAGTAAAATTAATACGCCTATTAAAGACAATAAGCTCATTGCTAGAGTGGATAAAATTATCCAAAGTAAAGTCGACATAATATTTAGTTAATTTATTATTTTGCGCATTTATGACACAAGCCAGACAAACTAAGCTCGTGAATTATTTTAGTAAAATTCTTTATATTTTTAAATAAGTGACTACAAGGCACACATTCAATTTTATTGCATTTACGACAAGTGATATGATGATGTTGAGAATCAGCCAAATAATATTGATATTCATCATCTATCTTTTCTTTATATACTATTTCTAATTTGGTAAATAGCTGTAAAGCACGGTAGACTGAAACCAAATCAATTCGTTTTTTTAATTTCTTATGCAAGTCTTTTGGCCTGTAGGGTATATGTTTTTTGGACAAAAAATCTAAAACCAATTTTCTTGGTCGAGTTAACTTATATCCTGCCTTTTTGATTATTTGTTCATGCATAGTAAAAATACTATATCATAATTGCAAATGGTTTGCAAATAGAAGATACTTAGCGAAAGAAATATGATATTATACCTGTATTACTAAATATATGGTTACAGAGCATAATTGCCAAGATAAAACAGATGAGGAATTGGTAGCACTGGTTTTACAAGACCCAGATTATTTTTTATGTCTAATGAAGCGCTATGAAAACAAATTGTTAGCATATATAATACGTATTTCTGGACTAAAAAAGGAAGATGCTGAGGATGTGTTGCAAGATGGTTTAATAAAAATATATAAAAACATTAATAGTTTTAATACCAGTTTAAAATTTTCTTCCTGGGCTTACAGAATAATACATAACCAGGTTATTAACAATTTTCATAAAATAAAATCAAGACCATCATTTGTTTTTTCTGATATCGGACAAGATAAAGTTGATCAACTAGCTTCTGAGTTTGATCTAGAAAAAGATACTGACAAAAAAATTAAAAGCGAACTAATAATAGAAACTCTTAACTATTTAGACAATAAATATAAAGAAGTGTTGACTCTGAAATTTATTGAGGAAAAAGATTATAAAGAAATATCCGATATTTTAAAAAAACCAATGGGTACAATTGCCACTCTTATTAATAGAGCAAAAAAACAATTAAAAAAAGAAATCCACAAGCATAATGTTAAATTTTAACTATATGAAAACAATAACACAAAAAGCAATTGAAAAAATAAACAATGAAAATATTAAGCCTAAAGCTAAATGGCAGTTTTTGTTAAAAAATAATTTACTATGGTTAATGTCCGCTCTAGTAATTTTTGTGGGCAGTCTGGCTACCAGTGTTACTGTTTTTCTATTAACTGATAATGACTGGGATACTTACCAATATACAGATAAAAACCTATTAGAATCAATATTGTTGTCATTACCATATTTTTGGCTATTAATTATAATCATCTTTATATTCCTAGCCTACTACAATGTTCGTCACACTACTGAAGGATATAAATATAAAGCATTTATAATAATACTAATAAGCGTAATATCAAGTGTAATTATAGGAACAATCATGTTTAATGCTGGCATAGGTTTAAAAATTGACAAGGTATCATCCATGAATATACCCTACTATAATAACCTTGTACAACATAAAACAGATATGTGGGTTCGTCCAAATAATGGTTTATTAGCTGGTAAAATTAATGGTGTTAAAAATGATCAACTTGTCCTAATCGATTTTAATAACAAAAAATGGATAATAGAAATTAATAGCAGTACTCTTGTTAGAGGTAGATCTAAATTACAATCTGGCGAAGAAATAAAATTAATTGGTAAAATAAATATAGAAACAAATAACTTTACAGCTGATGAAATAAGGCCGTGGGGAAACAGCGCAGGTAGAAGACATGGTGCGGGTAGATAAAAAATGAAAGAAAATATGACTACACCCTGTAGTACTTAGTGAGAGACAAAAACTCTCAAGCGCCTAAAAAAATAATTTAATATATAATATAAATATATGAAAACAAAAACAATACTTATTGGCGGAGGACTATCTGCTTTGACACTAGCTCTGGTAGGAGTATCTATGGCTAGTGCCTATCAGGGAGACTATTCTAAACAAGGACCTAATCATACAGCTGAGAGGGAAGCGTCTATGACACAGATCTTTGATAATAAAGATTATAGTTCATGGAAAAAACTAATGGATGGTAAGGGTAGAGTTACTCAAGTGATTAATGAAAGTAATTTTGCTAAATTCGTTGAGGCTCGTAAATTAGGCAAGGAAGGCAAAACTGTAGAAGCAGATAAAATACGACAAGAACTTGGTTTGAGAACAAGTAATGGTGAAAGGCTTGGTAAGGGGTATGGCAAAGGTGTCGGACATAAAGGTATGGGTATGAACAAGGGATCAAATAATGGTGGAAATTACATAGATATAAATGGTGATGGTAAGTGCGACAATCTATAATAATACTTCTAAAAACAAACAGGTGGAGTATAAAAAAAACTGACTTTAACACAAAGTCAGTTTTTAAAATATTTACATACTAACGAAATGCAAAATCCCTAATAAAACAAAAAAACAGAGTATTAACTCTATTTTTTACTGTGCACGCCAAGGGATTCGAACCCCTGACCCCCTCGGTGTAAACGAGATGCTCTAACCAACTGAGCTAGGCGTGCTTAATAGTCGAAATATTATAATCCAATATTGATTATTAGTCAATACCTTTATTATTTCATTTTTAATGTTTTTACGTATTCAATGAATTCTTTGTGGTCGTGTTTTTTATCCATATAGTACCACCACTCCACACCCCAAAGATAGGAACGTTCCATCCCAGTACGAGAAGCAAAATCAACATTCTTTTTTAAGCGATTTAAATCCATTGATTTAAACTGTTCTTTTATGGATGTATTATGTACGTTCGTATTAGGCATCCATGGTTCTGCTTGAAGCTCTACTACAAAAGATTGTAATTTATCACGATTGAATATTTTTAATTTAGCTTGATAAAAAACTGGTGGTAACCAATCATAGCTAAAATATCCAAATTTTTTATCCCAGACAACGCGATACAAGGTTGTTCCAAATAAATCGGCTGCTTTGGCAGTTTTACGCCAAGAACTTAATTCACCACTATCTGTAACAATAATTTGATGTTTGTTATTATCAATTTTTCTAACAAGTGTAATTTCATTGTGAAGATCTTGTTCGGGTAATGGATTACAATTACCAAAACGTAAAAAGGGTTCGTTTTCTACTTGCCATATCTCTAAAGCTTTATGGTCTTTGTATCTTTCCACTACTTTTTCTATGTATTTTAATAAATCACTTTTGTATTCATCATATTTTTTTTCTTTCGCCCAATCTGGTAAATGACACTCTGGCCAACGGGGTGTTTTTCTTCCCACGGCCAACATAACTTTTACGTCTTTTTTGGCAGATTCATTCATTAAGTAGTCAAGCACTGTAAAATCATACACTCCTTTATTTTTTTCAATTTCATCCCATTGGGCCATTAATCTAATGTATTTAAAGCCCATTTCATTAATTGTATGATCATACACTTTTTTGTAGTCATAACCCAAATACTGTGAATATTCCGGACTAAAACTGGTACCATAAATCATGTTGTTGTTTTTTTTACTATTATAATATACTAAATAGTATACTAATGATAATATTATAAAAACGACAATAACAAAGGTAATTTTAGTCTTCATAAATTTAATAACTTTTTAATACGATCAACTTCTTGCTCAACTACTACCCCATCGTATTCACCGCTATGAGCCGTTACTCCCTCATATCTGGTTTGACGCTGATCAAGATGTAGATTAAAAATTACTTGGTCTTCTTTTTCATCAATATACAAGTGCAAACGTGGATACAGTGAACCACGAATACGACGGGCATAACTTGTTTGTCCACTACGACGATCAAATATTCTACCATAACTACAACGACGGATAAACTGTTCAGGATTTCCTATCTTACTTTTGGGAATAAATATTTTCATATGTAATTTATGCAAAACTCTGTTGTAATTCTTTATATAGATTAATAATTTCAGGTGGGATATTATCAATATTATTATTCTCTTTACTTTCTAATCTAATCACCTCATCTAAAACCAATAATTTTATTCTCTCTGGATTCATCATTTTTTCGATTTCATCTTCTTTTAGATCAGTATATCTATTCTGTTTTTTTCGTTTTTCAAAAATTTTTAAAACATCTCCTATTTTTTGTTGGACCATTTCATCAAATACATGTCCCCCTCTGATAAATGTATAAGCTGCCTCTTCCACAGCTCTTAGCATATCTTGAGTCTCATTATACTCGCCTTCAACACCTTCCGGCAATACACCTCCATTGGTTTTTTTTACCACACAAAGTGCTTCGAATTTTATTCGTTCTGGATCCAACCTTCTATTGTCTTTATTTTTTTGCAGTGTTCTGTCACATTTACTAATACACTTTAAAAGCCTACTACTACATTCAGAAGAATATTTATTTCCACTTTGCATAATCAATCTAGCTAATTTACTTACTGATTGATCAAATAAAGCCTGAAAGTCATCCACCTTGTGTTCTCGCTCTGTTGTTTTATGAGGCATATTATTTCTTTAATATTATTTCTTGAGTTGGATATGCAAACTCAATTTTTTCTTTTTTTAGTTTATCAACAATCTTAAAAAGTATTTCTTGTTTAACGGCGGAAAAAACATCATAATCAGCAGAATCTACAAAATATACAGTTGTATAATTAAGGTCTGAAGGGTCCAAAGAAGAAAGATGACAACGTGAAAATTCTGCTTTTTTCTCACCAACAATAATTTCCTCAATTATTTTAGGAATTTGTCTTAATTTTTTAATATCTGTTGCATAATCAACCCCAATCGAAATACTATCTCTTCTTTTTTGCAATCTTTTAAAATTATTAATACGGGCAGATGTTAACTCTTTATTTGAAATAATCAATTCATCTCCCGTTATATTACGAATTCTGGTTGTTTTCAGACCAATTTTTTCCACAGTTCCTTTATCTGTACCGATAACAATAAAATCACCCACGGCAAAAGGTTTATCAATATATATACTAAATGAACTAAGTAAATCACTTAACACGTTTTGAAGAGCCAAAGCAACAGCCAAACCGCCGATACCAAGACTTGCTACCATTGAAGTTACATTTATTCCTAAGTTTGATAAAATCATCAAAAGGACAATCACCCATAAGATGGCTTTAACAATAACTTTAATAATCTGCATTACTGAGCGAGTACCCTGTTTTTCACTTTCTTCTTCCAAACCACGAATTTTTTTACTAAGATAAAAATCAAAAATAGTTCCAAATGCTTTTATGAATTCAGATGCTAGAACAAAAATGAAAACAATGGAAAATACTTTTGTATAATTACTAGGTAAATTTAAATAGTATAAAGATAAATACAATGCAAACACGGGATACGAAAACGGACCAATACTTTCCAATGTTGCAGTCAGAATGTCATCCAGCTTATTTTCCGTTTTTGCTGACAACTTTTTAAGTCTTAATAAAACAATTTTACGAAAAATATACAGACCAAGCGTAATGGAAGCAAAAATACAGATTGCAACAAAATATTGCCAACCAGAATTACCATGATAACTATATGATTTAAGTAAAGAAATATATAAATCAATGTTCAATAACATAATCAATCTATTAAGAATAATACCTATATATTATCTTATTTTGCCTAATAACACAAATATTTAGTATAAAAAAATCCCTGTATTACACAGGAATTTCTTTAATTATTGTATAATTTAAGTAATTCTGCCAATTTCACTAAGTAGAACATTTTCTACATATATACCACGAGCATAAAATATTCTTTCTAACTCATTTTTTAATTCCATTTCAACTGTATCCCTTTTACCAGTTACAATATCTTGATAATCAAACTTGCTAAATACCATGCGAATACGACTTCTAATGGTTGGTCTAATAATTTTTACAACAAAGTCTTCACCGATTGTCTGCCAAATTGAAGGAATTTGATGAACATCAAGTCTAAGTAAAATTGTTCCTTCTACAGCCACTCTTTGACCATCTTTGGCAACAGCCGCAATCGGTATATCACCAAGAGCTTTTTCGTTTTCAGGATTAAAATTTCTGTTAATACCATATTCAAGCGTTTGGGTATTAAAAAGTTTTGCTTTTTGCCAAAAGGGAATCTTTAAGTGTAATCCCGGTGTTAGTACTTTTTTTAATACTCCTCTTCCTAAATCATAAACACAAGCCACATATCCTGGTGGTACATTAATAAACACACCTTTTAAAACGTCTTCTAAGACAAATGAATACATCAATTTATCTAAGGAATCTCCAGCCATATGTGTATAGTTTATATTATTTTATAATTATTCAGAATTCTTTTTTTCCTCACCATCTCTTTTTGCCTGTTCTAATTCATCCTCTAAATCTTCAGCACCATCTTCATTTTTATCAAGTAAACCCTCACCCTCTATTGATTCACCTAACCCAATATCCTCTTTTTTACCATCAATAGTAACATCGTATTCGGTTACAAATTTTACTGTTTCACCTTCCGGTGATTCGTGTTCAATTGTTTTCAAACATGCTACAAAACTAAGATCTACATACTCACCTGTTTCAATCCTTTTTTGAGCAGCTTTCATAACAGTACTTTGTGTTTTTAATTCAATAATCTTTTTTGCTCTATCTGTATTTTCACATTCATTTAATAAACTATCAAAATGATCGAGCACGCTTTCTGTGCTATCCTTAATAAATTTCTCAACTGCTTGTTTTCGCATTTCTTTTAATTCAGCTTCAGTTTTTTCATCCATTTCCATATTTTCTTCAAAGCTATCTGCAAATTCTTCCACTTTTTGTAGAGTTTGAAATGGATCGCTTTCTTGTTCCTCGCCATTTAAATCAGGTGGCAATTCCAAAGCCATTTTTTCCAATTCTTCCATTTTTACTTTCAACTCTTCTTGTTCTATTGCTAATGCTTCTAGTTTTTCTTCATTTGCTGGTGAAACATCATCGCTCTCTCCATCTTCAACACCTATCTGCGCTCGTAATTCCTCAATTCGAGCCGTACTCTGATCAATATCTTCTTCAATCATATCAACTAAGCCATCTGCAAAGTTGTTTTTCTCATATGCACTTTGTAATTGATTCATTGCTTTTTCAGCCTCAGGGATGACATCCTCTGGTTTTTCTTTACCCTCTACTCCTTCAACTGAATCTTTTTTTTCGTCATCTGGTTGTTCTCCTTCAGGTTTTTTATCAACATTAGACATAATATTTTAATTATTAAATTATCCTATTTTCCCTTTTTTTCTTCTTTTTTCTTGACTTCTTTATCATCTTTCGGAGTCATAAACAACTGTATGATACGTACAATTATATCAGAAAAAATTAATGAAGTCAAAATGAAAAGTGATTTGACCATTGGCAAAACCCATAAAATCCCAAAAGTTACGAGTGGAAATAATATTAAAAATGCAATCTTTCCGTTGTCCCACTTTTTATCTTTGTTTGACCACAAAATTGTAATAATTAAATACAGAGCCACAATACTCGCCCAAATGTGATCATGTATTGCTCCAATATCAAAACCATAAAAAAGCGTATTTAATCTTCCCGGATAATCAATAAAATCATAAAGTGTTGTTACTATCTTTCTTCCTTCGATACCATTAATAAACACCTGGTATAGTAAAACCAATACTAAGGCCTGAATAGCCAGGGTGGCAAACTTTGCCCAAGGTGATATCTTGTTTTTTTTCATGGCTGATCTAATTGCCTCTTTTTGAGCCACAAAATCCCCTTTGTATGCTTTTGCTTTTTCTTTTGCATCTGCCTCTATTTTACCACGTTGTTGTTCATCTTTAACGGATTTAATTGTAAATGGAAGTAAAATAAAACGTAAAAAAACAGTTAGCCAAACAACAGCCCAACCCAAATTTTCATTAGCAATATTTGAATATATCCACACTAAAGCGTTTAGAATTGGTTGATACAGAAATGTAAACCAGAATTCAGCTAACATAATATATTTTTAAAATTAAATAATATTTTAAACCCAACCTCGATCTCTCATGGCTTGAGCCACTCTTTCAACAGAAAGTGCATAGGCACCCATTCTTAAATCAGTTTTAAAATTTTCTTTTTGTTCCCAAACTTCATTAAAACTATTTCTCATGATTTCTTCTAATTCTTGTAATACTTTTTCTTCTTTCCAATAATAATTATATGCATTTTGAACTTGTTCTAAATAGCTAACAGCAACTCCCCCGGCATTTGCTAATATATCTGGCACTATTACTACATTTTTAGCACTTAGGATATGGTCAGCGTCTGGAGTAATTGGTCCATTAGCGAGTTCAATGATAAGTTCTGCCTTGACTTCATTGACATTATCTAAAGTAATTGAATTTTCTAAAGCTGCTAAAATCAGTATACTTACCTTACTTGTCAAAATATCTTCCTCCATCTTTTTTGAGTCTTCAAAATTAGCAACCCCACCTGTTTTTTGCTTGTGCTCCATCAGTTTTTCAATATCCATTCCTTTTGAATTAGATATGGCACCTCGAGAATCACTTACAGCTATTACTTTATATCCATTTTCAGCCACAATTTTTGCCATGTTTGCTCCCGCATTTCCAAAACCTTGAATTGCAACAGTTGCTTCACTTTGTTTAATTTTAAGTTTTTTCACAGCTTCATCAAGACAATAATAGCCACCTTGAGCGGTTGAATAACTACGAGCTTGAGATCCACCAATAGAAAGTGGTTTTCCGGTAATCATACCCGGACAATGTGAACCTGTAATTTTTTCGTATTCATCCATCATATACCCCATGATTTTTGGAGTGGTATATACATCTGGAGCTGGAATATCTAAAGCAGGACCAATAAAACGAGCAAGTCCTCTCATATATCCACGTGACAATTTTTCAATTTCATTATCACTTAATTCTTTAGGATTAACAATAACCCCACCCTTTCCTCCACCAAGAGGAATATTGACAACAGCACACTTCCAAGTCATCCACATACTTAAAGCTTTTACTTCATCCACGGAGACATCTTGATGAAAACGAATACCACCTTTGTATGGACCACGTGCATTGTTATATTGACTTCTAAAGGCTTTAAAAACTTTAATTGAACCACTATCCATTTTTACAGGTACAGAAAATTCAATCACGCGATGCGGACTTTTTATCTGTTCATAAATACCTTCCTCCAAATTAATAATTTTCTTTACTTTTTCCAGTTGTTTAAGACCTCCCTCAAATGGATTATCTTGCATATATTCAAAAAATACGATAGATTAGTAACTAAGTATATATTAAAATAGTAACACAATAACCATATTATCGCAATATGTATTTACTAATAGATTTATCCAAAAAAGATGATATTCATTTATCTCTTTTTGATGAAGAAAAAATTAATGACCAGCACTTCGAAGGACAAAACAAAGATCTCGTTTTTTGCATTGAACAAACACTAAAAGATAATGGTTTAAAAAAAGAACAAATAGACGGAATAATGACTGTGATTGGGGCTGGTGGTTTTACTAGTACCAGAATAGCTGTCGTTGTTACCAACACAATGGCTTATGCCTTAAAAATTCCAATCCTTGCTATTTCTGAAAATGATATTTTAAAAATACAAGAATTAATTCCAACCTTAAAAAAACAAAACAAAGATAAATATATTTCGGCAAGTTACAGCGGAGAACCAAATATTACTACTCCAAAAAAGAAAAAATAACAAAAAACCGCCCTCTCGGCGGTATCATCATTAATTTCTGCTATTTTTTCGCTACAATACTATTAGTCTTGTCATAAAAACTTAATGTATTGACAGTAACCATTCTCATTCCTTTTAATCTGTTTTGGACACTGGAAAGTGAACTATGCTCAGCAATATCTACCTCTATTTTTTTAATATCGTGCTTTAGTGTTGATACATTTTTTTCTAATTCATTAATCTGGTAACCAGTTGAGGCTGTCGCTGCTGTTTTTAAAATATATCCAGCTCCGCAAAAAACAAAAACCAATATTAATGCTATCCTGGTAAAACGACAGGTCAGCCAAGATGGCAAACTCCACGAATATGCAGATTGCAATAGATACTTATACTGATATTGTAATTTTCGTTTCAATGACATAATATTAAGATATTTTTTCAATAACACGTAATTTAGCACTTCTTGCTCTAGGATTATCTTTTAATTCTTGAACACTTGCTAAAATGGGTTTTTTACTAATTATTTTAATTGTCTTATCTAACTCTATTTTTTTAAAATATTGTTTTACTATTCTATCTTCCAAAGAATGGAAACTTATCACAACTAATCTTCCTCCGACACTTAACACCTCAATTGCTTGTGGTAAAACATCTTTTAATACCTCTAGTTCTTTATTCACTTCAATACGCAGGGCTTGAAATATTCTCGTAGCCGGATGTATTTTTTCATGTCTACCAATTACTTTCATGGTAAGATCCACCAACTGTCCCACTTTTAACATTTTTTCATCTTTTCGGTATTTAACTATTGCTTTTGCAATCGCTCTGCTTTTCTTTTCTTCACCATACCTTCTAAAGATACGTTCCAATTCTTCTTCAGTATACTCATTCAATATGTCTGACGCTTTTTGTACATCTTCTTCTTTGTTATACCGCATATCAAGATCCTCTTCTAAATTGCGGAAGCTAAATCCTCTCTCTCTTTCCGCAAACTGAGGAGAAGACCACCCCAAATCAATCAAGATACCATTTACAGGTTTAAATTGTTTATCCTCAACTATTTTTTTTAAATTAGTAAAATTATCTCGAACTGCAATAAAATTATCTTCAAATCGATACAAAAAACTTTTAGATCTCAGTACTGATTCAATATCATTATCAATTCCCAATAATTTCCCACTCTCAATTTTTTCTAAAATTTTTTCAGTATGACCACCATCACCCAAAGTACAATCAATTACATTACTTCTTTTTTTTAAATTTAGATTTTCAATTACTTCATTCAATAAAACTGGAGTGTGTCTTAACATAGAAATATTCTTACTTGATTTAAACCCCCAATTCCCCCATTCTCTCAGCGATTTCATTACTAGCAGATTCAGTCTGTGTCTTATACACATTCCATTTATCTTCATCCCAAATTTCTAAACGATTAAATAATCCGGTAATAACAGTTTTCTTTTTTAAAAAAGCAAACTTACGTAAATATTCTGGTAATATTATTCTTCCTTGTTTATCCATTTTTACATCCATGGCTCCGGCAAGCATCAAACGAGCAAACGCACGACTATCAGATTGACTGATCGGTAATGTGGATAACTTTTCCACTAATTTTTGCCATTCTGTTTTAGTGTACAGAAACAAACAATTATCTAATCCTTTTGTCACAACAGCTCCTTCTACTAATTCGTGCCTAAACTTGGTTGGCAATGCCAACCTTCCCTTATCGTCTAAACTATGTGAATACTCTCCAATAAACATAAATATATTTACCACTTTCTTCCACTTACAACCATTTTACACCACTTTCATATCCCGGTCAAACACTTTTTTACCATTGTTATCCACAGTTAACAAAAAAACCGCTTGTTTGCTATATATTACGTAAAAACAGAACATTAATATGAATTATGTATTATTCTTAAGAGTATTGACAAAAATTACATTTTATGGCATTATCACTAGTTCTTTGATAATATATTGTTATCTCCTCTAATCTCTTGTGTGCCCATGTTGGACACTCAGGATCTTTGGAGGAGAGGGTAGCTCTTTCACAAGATTTGCGTGCATTATATACTGCCTTTTGCGTGTCATTTTGGAGTGTCTCATGTCACAAAAATACATTGGGAGTGTTATCAGTGTTCCTGAAAAATTCGGGTTCATTGGAATTAAAACCGTCACCAAGGATGACGGCAGTGAACACGACATCAACACAACTGCAGACATCTTCCTTCACAGCAATGAGTTGGGTGGTGGAACTCTTGTGCCACAGATCACGGTTTGTTTCCAGGTGGCTCAAGATGAGCGCCGAGGTGAAAACTACTTCAAGGCCACCAACGCGACCATCGTGGCACAGATTGTGCTCCCCGACCAACCCATCCCCGGTCTCATCACGAACATCGGTTCTGGTTCTGCCATGACCGTGCACCAGCATCCGATCGGCCTTCAGATGAAAGACGTACCGGCCGAAACAGTTGAAACGGTCATCCGAAACGCGCCCCTCAAGGACGTCTCAGATGACTCAAACAACAAAGTTGCGATCAAAATAGGTAGCCCAGAAGAACTTCTGGCTTTTCTTGAGCACTACTTGAAGTCTCAATACCCAGTCTTGCTCTCGATCATCAGCGACTTTCGTGTCATCGGATACGACGAGGAGGCCACGAGCAAAACAATCGTGGAACAGATATCCTCCTACCAAGAACTCGGGATGAACGATCAGGCCACACTTCTGCAGGAGCAGTACAATCGCTTTCAGGAAGATCGCCGGCTTTTGTCCTGGTTGGTTGAAAACCATCTGCTGACTGAATGCCAACTCTCTCCCATGGCACTACAGATGATCATCAAGATGACTCGAGAAACTCAAGATTCCGCCAACAAACGAGTCATCGTCGACTCCATCGTCGCAACAGTCGGCTTCATGTCCGCTCAGGGGATTCTTACTCCCAACAGCATCATCCCCATACGCAACCTAGTGGACTTGTTCTGTGCAGCGCCAGTCTGGTACGTCGCGATGGATAAAGAAAATGGAGATCTTGAAGACGAAAACTGGGAAGAAACTGATCCAATTGTCCATCCGTTCGCAATAGACATATGCGATCTCTTCCCAAACCAACGATGGATTGACTCCTTTTTGATGTTCAACCGTCGAACTCGTTCTCTCAAACGATACGAGGGTGAAAACATCCCACCGCACATTCTGCGCGTCATCAGTCAAGCAAGATCAGTTTTCACTCACGTCATCATTCTCACCCCCTACCACGACGTGGCCGGAGCAGACTGGGAAGATCTTGATTGGCTGAGAGCTATCGACCCCTACGTAATCGGATTACGCAAGGGTGTATCTTCCTTCTTTGTCCTTGGGAGGTTTTCTGACGGTGGTGTTTTCCCCCTGCTAAACGAGCTCGTGGGCGACACCATCGAATTTCTCCGTGCCAACAAGCAAAAGCTGAAGGGGTTCAACAAGATAGGTCAACCATATTGGTACATGTCCGGAAGAAGAGATGCTTGCTTGAATGGGGGCGGTGAACATCTGATCGCTCATACCGAGAATCTCCTCCTCGCTTTTGAAAGTGGTCGACTCTTTGACTGGCTTCGCAGCGAGTGGGATCTCCCCACGGCCCTTCTGACCGAAAAAAAGCCGACTGATCAAATCACCGGCTAACATCCCTCCTCAATTTTCGTTCATTTCCACGTTCTTTATACGGAGCAGGCGAACTCCTCAAATCGCCAAATCCAAAAAATCATCATAATATTATATATGGTGATTTTTTGTTTTGTCTTTATTATTCAAGCAAACTATTTCTACTAATCTATATCTTTTTAACTAAATTGATCCTACTCTCATCAATATCTTCCTTTTCTTCCACATTTATAAAATTAAAACCATATTTTACCAAAAAAGACAGCATTTCTCTTTTGTTATTTCTAGTTTTTATCTTGATCATTGCATACCCTTTTTTCTTTGACCAATCTTGTAAATAGTCCATCATTTGTTTTAATAATCCTTTTCTTCTAAAATTTGGATTCACTCCAGCCATCCAACAATAAATTGAACCATCATTATCTTTTTTGTACGAAATCATATATCCAGCTTCTACATTATTAACAAAGGCGACTAAAATGATATGTTCTTTATCTATATATCTATCTTCAAAATATTGTTTTGAATATTCTTCATCAAATTCAAGTATTGTTTTGTTTACAAGTACTGCTGTTTCTATGTCTGCTTCTTTAATTTGTATATTATCAAATGCCATACGTTACAATTCAATTACCATCTCAATATTTGCAATGCTTGTTTCGATACCAAATTCTGATTGTATTCTGTCTGAGACAATACCAGCTTGATCAACTTCTCCATGATTGAAAACCACTTTTTTTGGCAATCCGTTTCCCCCACCCAACCAATCAAGTATTTTTTCTTGGTCAGCGTGAGCTGACAGTGCTCCCATGGCTTCAATATTACATTTAACTGGGATTTTATCCTTTAATATTGTTACTTGTGATGCTCCTTCTAGTATTTTTCTACCCAATGTACCTTTTGCTTGATAACCAATGAAAAACAAAGTATTGGAACTATCTGATAAATATCGTTTAGCATGATGTATTATTCTTCCTCCATTCATCATACCAGCTCCGGCAATGATAATCTTTTGCCCCTTCATGACATTGATTTTTTTTGATTCTTCGCGAGTAAGACAAGTTGTTAAATCTCTAAAATCAAATAGATCATCGTCTGCTTTGTATAGTTTCATAGCTTCTTCATCGTAATATTCTGGAAACTCTCTGTAAACTTCTGTTGCACGAATAGCAAGCGGACTATCTAGAAATATTGGTATTCTTGGTATTACTTTTTTTCTATCAACTAAATCATTAAGGATGTAGAGTAATTGTTGAGTACGCTCTAAGGCAAATGAAGGAATCATTATCACTCCCCCTCTTTTCATGCCATTTATAATAAACCTTTCAATAATCAATTCTCTTTCCGCATTGCTTTTAGCTTCATGAACTCTACCTCCATAAGTTGATTCACAAATAACTAAATCCAAATTATCTGGTAAGACGGTCGTGTTTCTCAAAATTGGAACATCAGTGTTTCCAATATCACCACTGAAAACCACTCTTTTATCTTCAATGTTCATCTCCACAAAAGCTGAACCAAAAATATGACCAGCATCATGAAATGTGAAATTTATTTCATCTGATAATATTTTGTTCTCTTCGTATTTAAGAGGAACAAATTGACTTATTGTTTTTTCCACGGCCGTCAAATCATACAAAATTGCCTTTCCGGTTTTTCGATATTCATACTCCATTACATGTAATGCGTCTTCTAGAATTAACTTGGCTAATTCAATGGTGGCTAGTGTGGCATAAATTTCTTTGTCATAGCCAGCATTAATTAAAAGTGGTAAACGTCCCACATGATCTAAATGCGCATGAGTAACAATAACAGCATCTAATTGCTCGGGATTAAACTTAAATTCATTAAAATTCTTTTCTTCATTCTTTTCATCACCTTGAAACATCCCGCAATCTACCAAGACTTTTGTCTGTTTTGTCTCAATTAACGAACAAGAACCAGTTACCTCCTCGGCTGCACCATGAAATGATATTTTCATACTATACTGTTAATATATTAAATACTCATTAATATTATACCATCTTTTTTTATCTATACAAAACGAAACTTTCTTGCTATAATTAAATTAATATGCGACGAGATATAATAAAAGATGTCGAAATAAAAGAACCACCGCTTGAGGAACTAACCAGAAGGTATTCTACCTTTTCCAGCATTAAAAGAAGCTGTATCGGAGGATGTGGTTGTTTGGTTGTTCTTCTAATTGCCTTCATAGTAATCATTAAGGTATTTTTAGGAGTTGGCCCCCAAAATGTAAGTAAGGTGCCAAACGATTTTCCAACCGATATACCAATCTATGATGCAGAAAATATTAGTGAAATCACTTTTATTAGTGGACAGTATAAGAACAGGGCTATTGAAATAGCGGCCATAATTCCAAAAGTTATTCTTTCTCCCTTAATATCTGCTCTGGACAAAGATATGGTTAGTTCAAGTGATGAAAAAACAAGCATGAAAAATATTTGGAAGATTGTCAATGAACCAGTGGGAGATAAAAGAAATGTTGTTAAAGTAAAATGGATAAATATGCCAGCTGAATATGATTTTGTGTATAATCATTACAAAAATGAACTCACAAAATCTGATTACATTATTACAGCCACATCAGTTGGAGAAAATGAAAAACAATTTTCTTTTGCAAAAGATAGTATTTCTGGTTCATTTTATGTAAAGATAAATAAAGAAATGACTAGTACTGAACTTGCCAATTTAATCGTCAATTATTATTCCTCAACTTCTACTCAATAATTATGATAAATAAATTTTTAAATGGTCAATCAAAATCAATAACCGGCGCAGCTATTCTCATATCTGGCGCCGCTTTAATTAGTAGAATAGTAGGTCTATTGCGCGAAAGGATATTTGCTCACTATTATGGCACTACGGCCATTATGGACGCTTATTACGCTGCTTTTAAAATGCCTGATCTGGTTTACAATCTTTTAATTGTGGGAGCTATCAGTGCTGGCTTTATTCCAGCCTTTACCAAATTAATGCAACACAGAAAAGCTGCCTGGAGAATGGCCAATAACATTGTTAATATCCTTGGCATTTCAGTTATCATATTTACCATTCTAGGCATCATATTCATGCCAAGTATCATGCCCTATCTGGCTCCGGGTTTTAACGCAGACACACAAGCAATGGCCATCTCATTTGGTAGAATAATGTTCATCTCCATGTTCATTTTATCAATCTCAATGATCATGGGAACGATCTTGCAATCACTACGATCTTTTCTTCTTTTTGCTCTTGCTCCCATTTTTTACAATCTTGGAATAATCGCTGGAGTAATTGGATTAGTTCCATACCTTGGTATTAATGGAATTGCCTGGGGAGTAGTTTTAGGAGCCTTAATGCATTTTGCAGTACAAACATATGGCGCTTACAATCATGGTTATCGTTGGCGTTGGATTTTTGATATTCATGATCCGGAAACCAGACTAATTGGTAAACTAATGATTCCACGAACTCTGGGTCTTGCTATTAATCAAATAAATTTAGTCGTCGTCACAATTTTAGCTTCATTACTTCCGGTGGGAAGTGTGGCTGTATATAATTATGCAAATAATTTACAGGGTGTTCCCATGGGTATAATTGGTATCCCCTTTGCTTTGGCAGTTTTTCCGGTTCTTTCTCGGGCAGCAGCTGACAAAAATATGGATGATTTTATTAATCATCTTTCTCGTACTATCAGACAAATACTTTTTTTAATAATCCCAGTTTCAGTAATCTTTCTGTTGTTGCGAGCCCAAATTGTTCGAATTGTTTTAGGAAGTGGTGCTTTTGGTTGGATTGCCACTGTTAATACTACAAATACACTGGCTTTTTTCTCACTAGGTCTTTTTGCTCAATCGCTAATACCACTACTGGGTAGAGCTTTTTTTGCTTTAGAAAATACTAAAACACCTTTTGTAATTGGTGTAATTTCTGAACTGGTGGCAATCATTGCTGCTTTAATTTTTATGCAAAAAATTGGAGTAGCCGGTTTAGCTTTAGCATTTAGTATCGGTGCAATACTTAATGTCATTCTTTTAGCCATTAATTTAAGATCCATCACAAAAACTTTGCACGAAGGTTTAATCTTTGCCTCTTTTTGGCGTATTTGCATAGCCTCACTTGCCATGGCTGTTGTTATCCAGTTAATGAAGTATCCAATTGCAAAAATATTTGATCAACAATACTTTTTAGGGATATTTATGCAAGGAACAATAGCTGCTTTAACCGGACTCGCCGTCTATGCTGGAATTTGCTATTTCTTAAAACTACCTGAATTCTTACAATTTTATGGAAGTTTCAAACGTCGTTGGTTACGTTGGAGAGGACTTGAATTAAAAGAAGGAATTCATTAAAAAATCATTCTTTCTTTCAAATAATTGGTTGATTAATACAGAAAAGCAATGAATCTCAACCCCCTTGTCAATATGGTCAAGACGTCATATAATAGTCGGTATAGTAACATATTAAAAAATGACTAAAAATCTACGTAACTTCTGCATCATAGCCCACATCGATCATGGAAAATCAACTCTAGCTGATCGTTTTTTGGAATTAACGAACACGGTGGAAAAAAGAAACATGAAAAAACAACTTCTTGATTCTATGGATTTGGAACAAGAAAGAGGTATTACTATTAAACTCGCTCCCGTACGAATGAACTATACGATGAATAACGTAGAATATGGATTAAATTTAATTGATACTCCTGGACACGTTGATTTTAATTATGAGGTATCACGCTCTTTAGCTGCTGTTGAGGGCGCCATCTTGTTAGTAGATGCAACTCAAGGCGTACAGGCCCAAACTATTGGTAATTTGTATTTAGCAATTGATCAAAATTTAACGATTATTCCAGTGATCAATAAGATAGACATGCCGTCAGCCAATGTTCAAAAAACTTCAGAAGAAATTATTCATTTACTTGGTTGTAAAAAAGAAGACATTTTACAAATTTCTGCAAAAACCGGAGAAGGTGTAGAACAAATTTTACACGAGGTTATTAAAAAAACACCTGCCCCAGCAGACAATTCAGATAAGCAAACAAGAGCAGTAATATTTGATTCCCATTATGATGATTATCGTGGTGTAATTGCCTGTGTTCGAGTTGTAGATGGAAGTTTAAAAACAGGTGATAAAATTACTTTTTTACAAACAGAAAAAGATGCTGAAATAATTGAAGTCGGACAATACAAGCCAAAACTCGTGGCCAGTAAAACACTCGACAACGGAGAGATTGGTTATGTAATAACAGGTCTTAAGGATTTAAAACAGTGTCGTGTTGGTGATACGATTGCTTTGCAAAACTCGGCCACCGCTCCCCTTAAGGGATACAAAGAAGTAAAGCCCTTTGTTTTTGCTGGTATCTTTCCAAGAGAAGGAGACGATTATGAAAGTTTACGTGATGCGGTTGATAAATTAAAATTAAACGATTCAGCCCTGTATTATGAACCAGAAAATTCTCCAGCCTTAGGATTTGGTTTTCGTTGTGGTTTTTTAGGACTTTTACATCTTGATATTTTTCAAGAACGATTACGTCGAGAATATGGATTAGAAATAATGATAACTGTCCCATCAGTTGCCTACAAACTATTAACTACTGATGGATCTGAAAAAATTATTCACTCTCCTCAAGAATTACCAGATGCTAGCAAAATATCAAATTTAGAAGAACCAATCATGAATTTAGATGTAATAACCCCAAAAGAATATATTGGAAACATTATGGCTCTTGTGTCAGAAAAAAAAGGACGATATTTTAATACAGAGTATCTATCTGCCGGAAGCGATCAAAGAGCGATAATGCACTATGAAATACCACTAGCCTCGCTAATAACAGATTTTTATGATAAACTAAAGACAGTCACATCGGGATATGCTTCTATGAACTATGATTTTAAAAATTATGTAGTGACTGATGTTGTTAAACTGGATATTATGGTGGCTGAAGAGACAGTTGAAGCGCTCTCTACCCTAGTATGGAAAGATGATGCTTTTAAAGCTGGTAAAAAAATAGTAAAAACTCTGCGAGATAGCTTACCTCGTCAACAATTTGTTTTAAAAATACAAGCAGCTGTCGGTGGAAAAGTTGTGGCAGCTGAAAGACTCTCAGCCATGCGTAAAGATGTAACAGCTGGTCTATATGGTGGAGATGTCAGTCGAAAAAGAAAAGTATTAGAAAAACAAAAAAAGGGAAAGAAAAGAATGCTCTCTCAAGGAAAAGGTAAAGTGAGTATTCCAAACGAAACTTATATGGCCGTTTTAAAAAGATAAAATATTTAAATATGAAACAAAAAAACTTTAGAAGATTGTGGGTAGCCATTTCTCTTTTAGCAATTACTGCTATGCTATTTTTCACAATTCTACCCGCTTTTTATTAAAAACAAAAAATGAAAATACTACGTAGATACCAATTAGATATCATATTTCTTTTTATAGCCTTTATAATCTTAGTTGGTTTGTCTTTTTACGCAATTGAAAAATTAAACAGTGATCCTAATGATTATCAATGGTTCATTTCTCTTCCTTTGATGGCCCTGTACACTGTATATCTTCTATCTATTCGAGATAAAATTAAGATTGCAGATAGAAGAAGTATAACAAGCAAAAGTCTACTTTATTGGGTAGTGTTAGGAATTGTAATCATTGTAATTCACATGCAACCACTTACGGCCAAAGAATACTGGTCAATTAATCTTTTTTTCTTAATCTTTACTTTAATGCTAGCAGATTCATATTGGGATTTTAAAAATATTAATTTAAGATCAATTGCAGAAAACAAAAAAAAACTGAATAACATTTAATGACATGTATAACTGGAAACTTTTAGATGATGCACCAGCTGATTTCTATAACAAACATCCTGAACTTCCTCCAATAATAGTGAGGTTACTTTGGAATAGAAATTTAAAAACTCAAAAAGAAATAGATGAATTTTTAAATCCTGACTATAGTCAGGATATTCATGATCCTTTTTTGTTTAAAGATATGAAAAAAGCTTTAAAAATAATATTTAGAGCTATTCAAAAACAAAAAAATATTGTGATCCATGGTGATTACGATGCCGATGGAGTTTGTGCATCTGCCATTTTAATCAAAACACTTAAGGTTTTAGGAGCTAAAAATGTATCAATCTTTATTCCCCATCGTGAAATTGATGGCTATGGAGTAAACATGAATACTATAGAAGAATTTCACAAAGAAAAAAAGGATTTACTCATCACTTGTGATTGTGGAATTAGTAATATTAAAGAAATTAAAAAAGCAAAAGAATACAAAATGGAAGTGATCATAACAGATCACCATACTGTTCCAGAAAAAAAACCAAACGCTGATGCTATTATTCATCCCAAGGTAAAAAAAGAAAAATACCCAGATAAAGATTTATGTGGAGCAGGAGTGGCCTTTAAGCTTGTCCAAGGTCTTTTGATTGAACACAAAAAGAAAAACGAAACTCTTCCAAATGGCGTACTACACGAGGCTTATGAAAAATGGATGTTAGACCTTGTAGCACTAGCCACAGTTGGCGATATGATCCCCCTTTACGGTGAATCAAGAACACTCACTCTTTATGGTCTAATTGTTTTAAATAAAACACAAAATATCGGATTAAAACATCTATTACAAGCATGTTCACTTTCCGATGAAAACAAAAAATTAAAAAGGAAATTAACTACTCAAAGTCTTGGTTATCAAATAATACCACGTATAAATGCTGCCGGACGAATGGATCACGCCAATACCGCCTTTGCTTTACTTATGGCCGAAGATGATAGAGAGGCTAAGGAATTGGCTCAAAAACTTGATCAGAATAACAAAGACAGACAAAAATTAACAGAAGTGATTATTAAAGAAGCAAAAGCACAAATTGAAGAAATACAGAAAGATAACCCCATCCTATTTGCAATCAAAGAAGGTTGGCCAACCGGTATTTTAGGATTAGTAGCTGGAAAAATTAAAGATATGTACAACAAACCCGTTATTATCATGGGTATAACAAATGGCGAGATAACAGGCTCAGGAAGAAGTATAAAAGAGATTGATATAATAGAGATGCTTCAAGAAGTACCAGAATTGTTCACAAAGTTTGGAGGTCACCCTCAAGCTTGTGGACTCACCCTTCGTAATCCCGATAAACTAGAACAATTTAAAAAAATATTAATAAAAAAAGTTAAAACAAAAATACACGGAAAAAAATTAATTCCAGAGATATTAATTGACGCAAAGGTAGAATTAGAAGATGTAGACTGGAAACTTTACGACCTCCTCCAAAAATTTGAACCTTTTGGACAAGAAAATGAAGAACCAAAATACATGGCCAAAGAATTAACAGTAACAAGTATTGAACCCGTTGGACAAACAGGAAAACACTTAAGAATTTTAGTAAAACATAATTCAGACGTCGTCAGAAAAACAATCGGTTTTGGTCTTGGTGATACGAACAGACATCCAGAAGATTGGCGAAAAAATCTAAAAGTTGGTAATAAAATTGATATGGTATTTAATGTCGGAGTCAACGAATGGAACGGAAACAGAGAATTACAATTGACTGTCCAAGATATTAAGAAAAGTAAATAAAATAAATTAAAAAAATTACTTTGATTAAATTTCAATTAGTTTAAAATTTGAAGCTTTTAACTAAAATTATCAACAAGTGAATAAATATCAATCGTTTCTGCTTTCATTGTTGGCTTGGCAGTTTTTGGCGAAGCCAAATTAGCAGCCACTATTCTGATCATGTTTTTTACATCATCATTAAGATTTATAAATTCTATTTTCTTTTTGAACAATCTTTTTCTTTCAAAATCAGCTCGGATCATTAATAATTCATGAGCGGCAGAACGAGAGATAAACTCCACCAGCGTGAAATCCAAACAAACTATTTTTTCCTTGGCTGATTTTATAAATTTAACTAGCTCTAAACATACATCTCGAGAAGATATGGTTTTACCTAGTTTTTGAGCCACATTAATTGTAAAAATTTGATTTTTCATAATACTTTTATTATACCTGACTTATCAAAATAACACAAAAATAGTGTATCATCAATCACCCATATATGGATAGATATCTATTTCTCCCGTTGGCTTGGGAATGCGATAAGCAATAATAACGCCTTGCCAATAAAATTCTGGCATATCAACAAATTTTTCTTTATTATTTTTTGCCACAAAAACCGATGAACCTGACACAAAAATAAAGGTTCCTCTCATTGATTTACAAACGACATCTTTTGATGTTCTGACTCCATATCCTCTTTCTCTTTCTTTCTTGGTTGAAACACCATTCATCACTTTAGTGATAGCCTCTTCATCAGTAATAATTAAACCTAATTCATCTTCGTAAGCTTTTGCCACACCTCTACCCGTGTCAATAATGCAAATATCCAAATAATTTTTATTAGGATAAAAATGACCAAAAATATAGCCCTTGTTTTCTTTGCTATGATGAAAAATATTCGCAACCAATTCCATTATTGGATAAATAACAGCATTTTTTGCACCATTAACTTCACCAGCGATTTTAAAAATCATATCCTGAAAACAATTTTCCAATCTATTGCGTTCAAGAACATGGTCTTTTTCTAAAATGCTTATTGGTACGTAATTTTTGGTCTGCTTGACGACACTGGAAAATTCGGTTAAAGAGTTAATACCTAATGGAAAACGAAGTGCATCTAAATAAGAATTAATATTTTTATCTAGCCCTAAAATATAACTGCTATTTGTTTTATTGATATATGATGTCAGTGCCAACATCAAAAAAGGAGAAAACCACTTAATTTTTGATAAATCAAACTCAACCTTTTCGTTTTTAGATAAATTTTTAAATGATTCATAAAAAGAGACAAGTTGGCTGACCAAATCATCATTTTTAGGATTATTTACAATTATTTTTCTCATAGCTGTATTATACCAAACTACCACAAAATTTCAAAACCAATGATACATAACACCAATGACAACACTTTTCTATAAATATAACTCTATTAAATAGCATTACTTCTTGATTTCTTAGCACTAATATCTACGTAGGTGTTCGAATAAATACCCAATTGGCTCACATTTTAAAATCATGATTATATCTCATAACTTTTTTGCTTTTTACTATTTCTTCAAAATTGCTTTAACCAAACCAATAAAAAGTGGATGGGGACGAAGTGGACGTGATTTTAATTCTGGATGAAATTGAGTTCCCACAAAGAAAGGATGATTTTTAAGTTCAATGATTTCAACTAGATCAGATTTTTTATTTACTCCGGCAATGTGCATTCCTGCTTTGTCTAATCTTTCTCGATAATCATTATTAAATTCGTAACGATGTCTGTGTCTTTCTGAAATATGTTTAGTTGCATACAATTTTCTTACTTTTGTTCCCTCTTTTAAATTACAATCATAAGCACCAAGTCTCATTGTGCCGCCATAGCGATTGCCAGTAACGTTTTTTGCTTGTTTTTCATTAATATGAATAATCAAATCAGGACTTTTTTTATCAAATTCAATTGTGTGAGCTTTTTTAATTCCTAGTACATTTCTGGCAAATTCTACTGAAGCTAATTGCATTCCATAGCAAAGACCCAAATATGGTATTTTGTTTTCACGTGCATACTTAATAGCCGTTATTATACCCTCCACTCCTCTAGTGCCAAATCCTCCTGGGACAATTATGGCATCATACTGATTCAATTTTTTAATATTTTTAGGATTTTTTTCAAACTCTTCAGCATCAACCCAAGTTAATACTGGCTTAACACCACAATGTGCACAAGCATGTTTAGCAGCTTCAATGACTGAGATATATGAATCAGCAAGGGTAAAATTACCGGTACCAAAATATTTTCCCACTACTGCGATTTTTACTTCTTTGGTAATTCTATTTATTTTCTTCACATAATTATCCCAATCTTTTGAAGGGGTAGATGTTTTTTTCTTTAATTTTAATTGTTCACATAATAGTTTATAAAGATTCCTTTTTTCTAATAATGCTGGTATTTCGTAAATACTATCAACATCAGGAGCACTAACAACATGTTCTTTTGATTTTAACCAACAAAAAAACGCTAATTTTTCACGTCTTGGTTTATCTAAATCAAATTGTCCGCGCGCAACAATGAAATCAGGTTGAATTCCGGCGTTGTTTAATGTTCTGACAGCTTGTTGGGTTGGTTTTGTTTTCATCTCACCCAAATGCCTTGGAACAGGTAAATAACTAACAAGAATAAAAGATACATCATCTGGATCATCAAGGCCCATCATTCTGGCTGCTTCTAGAAATAGGATACTCTCATACTCACCCACTGTTCCTCCAATTTCGATAACCATTATATCTGCTTTTGCTTTTTTGGCAGCTGCTTTGATTCTTGAAACAATTTCAAGAGGAATATGTGGTACTACCTGAACACAATGTCCTTTGTAGAACATACTTCTCTCTTTGTTGATTACCGTTTGATAAACTCTACCAGTAGTCATGTAATTAATAGAATAAATATTGGTATCTAAAAATCTTTCGTAATTACCGATATCTTGATCAGTCTCATCGCCGTCTTCAGTAACAAAAGTCTCGCCATGTTCAATAGGATTCATGGTTCCAGCATCAATATTTATATATGGATCTATTTTTACAGCCGAGACAGTATATCCGTAGTTCTTAAACATACGACCAATTGAAGCCGTGGTTACTCCTTTTCCTACTCCACTCATAACTCCTCCGATAACGAAAATATATTTGGTTTTCATAAAAACAAAAAAATTAAAAAATAACAACCATTAAAAATAAAGAGCTAATTAACAATTGTCATTTATCAATACATGTATAATTATACCACATTAAACATAAATTAAAAAACCTCCATATAGATGGAGGCAATTACTTTGCTAAAACAGTAAGGATAATCTGCGCCTCGAGACCATGACTAAAAGTTATCAATACTTCATATTGTCCGACTGCTTTAATAGGATCCATACTAACTTGTTTTTTTGTAATATTGAATCCCCTTTTTTTCAAAGCAGACGCAATCTTCTCAGCACTGACGGCAGCATACAGTGAACCACCATCACTTACTTTTTCAACAAATTCCAATTCATAACCATCAAGTTTTTCAACCATTGTTTGTTCTTTAAGTAAATCATGGGCAGCTTGCTTCTTTTCCTTTGTTTCTTTCCCATCTAAATCAGAGATAGCCTTATTTGTAGCTGGGATAGCTAAATTACGAGCAAACAAATAATTGCGAGCATATCCATCACTCACCTCTTTAATCTCGTCTATTTTGCCTAATTTGGCTACATTTGATAATAGGATTACCTTCATACCTTGATTTTTTACTTAATATAGACTATCATTAATCTATTATCATTATATCATAATAAATATTTTAGTCAAAATAAATTAAATAAATATCCATTATGTCCGAACCCCTCTTAAAAAGTGGCTTTATTACCCTAATTGGAAGATCTAATGTGGGTAAATCTACCCTTATGAATACTTTGGTGGGTACCAAAGTGGCCGCTGTTACTGAAAAACCCCAAACCACCAGATCAATAATTCATGGTGTAATTAATGATAAAGAAGGTCAGGCCATTATAGTAGACACTCCAGGTGTATTAAAACAAAAAAAAGATACTCTATCAAGTAAAATGATTAAAAGAGTAAAAGAAGCATTACAAGAAATTGATGTCGTTGTTTATGTTGTTGATCCAACAAAACAACTTGGTGACGAAGAAAGATTTGTTCTTTCAATTGTAAGAAAAATAAAAGTTCCGAAACTACTGGTGATTAATAAGTCGGATGTAAGGATGGATGAAAAAAGATATTTGGAAGATTATTTAGATTTAGCTGAAGAATTTGATGAAGTATTTGAACTTTCAGCTTTAAAAGACAAACACATTGAACCATTAAAAAGAAAGATATTCGAATTACTACCCGTTGGTGAATTAATGTATCCTGATGGTCAAATCACAAATCTTAGTGAAGAAGAATGGATTTCAGAAATTATTAGAGAAAAAATATTTAATGCTCTATACCAAGAGATCCCCTATTCTACTCATGTAGAAGTAGAAAGTATTGAAGACAAAGAAGATATTATTTTAATAAACGCCAATATATACACATACGACAAACATTACAAAAAAATGATAATCGGTCATGGTGGTCAAATGGTCAAAAAAATTGGAACAGCAGCTCGAAAAGAACTTGAACTCGCTTTAAACAAAAAAATATTTCTTCAATTAGAAGTTGAGACAGACAGAAGATGGGAAGATAGGATATAGTGATCGATGGAATAAAAATACTCTCATTATATATGAGAGTATTTTTATTAGAATAATTATTCAATTTTATTTACCACTGATAAGTCGAACTAACAAATAAATTTAAAGCATAATCTAATATGTCATCTTGCCCTACTTTTTGTTTTGTCCAATCTTCAGTCATTAATATATCAGGCAAAATTCCAGAGTTATTAATATTTTTTCCGTTTGGAGTAAACCACTCTGCCACAGTTAATTTCAAAGCCGAACCATCTTTAAGAACCTCATAATCTTGAACTGAACCTTTTCCGAATGTTTTTTCTCCAATTAATACAGCTTCGTTATAATCTTGTAATGCTCCAGCTACGATTTCAGAGGCTGACGCTGAACCTCTATTTACTAATACTATTGTTTTAAAATCTTTTAATCGAGCTGGTCCAGCACTTTTTAAATCCGTACTAAGCCCACTTCTTTCTTTTTGGCTTACCACTATTTTACCACTAACTAACCATTCTCCTGATACATCAACAGCTGCATCTAAAAAACCACCTGGATTACTACGTAAATCAAGTATTACGCCTTTATTCTTGTTTTGTTTTATTTGTTTAACATATGTATCTAGAGCATTTTTAGTTTTTTCGTTAAATTGCATAATACGTAAATATGCTATATCGTTTTTTTGTGCTTTATACAAAATACTTGGAACATTAATACTAGCTCTCGTAATTTTAATATCCATATTGTCCTTTGTACCATCCCTCTTTACAGTCAATGTCACAACCGTTCCAGCTTTACCTCTAATAAGTCTAACAGCTGTGTTAATATCCATGCCAAAAGTACTTGTTCCATTCACTGCTAAAATTTTATCTCCAGGGGCTAGACCTGCTTTTTCGGCCGGTGAATTTGGAAGTGGTGAAATAACGGTTAGTTGTTGTTCTTTTATTCCAATTTCACAACCTATACCTTCTAATTGGCCTTCTAAATCTTTACTGAAAGTATCAGCCGCTTTGGGAGGTAAATATACTGAATATGGGTCACCTAATGAATAAACCATGCCTTGCAGTGCTCCATAAAACATGTCAACTTCACTGGTCGTGGAACTAACATATTTATTATTTATTTTATCCCAAATATCCCAAAACTGAGAAAATTCTACCGTTTTCGTCTTACTTAACGATCTATTAAGATTGATCACTTTATTTATCTCAATTTTACCATTTGAATCAGTAATTTGTTGTTTTACAAACCATATTTTTCCAAATATAACGCCCAAACCAAAAGAAATTATGAAAAGTATAACTCCAATATATATTCCAATATATCGACGAGCGCGTAATGAAGAAGGTGAAAAATTTTGCATATTATTCCATTATTTTAATATCAGCACCCGCTTTGTTTAAAACATCATAAAGATTTTCGTAACCTCTATCAATTGGGTACGTATTTCGTAAAATTGATTTACCTTTTGCAGCCAACATAGCAATTAAGACCAAGGCTCCAGCCCGAAGGGCTGGTGGACAAACAAGTTCATTTCCTTGTAATTTTGTTTCTCCCTCCACCCAAACACGATGTGGATCTAACAAAGTAATATTGGCTCCTAATTTTTGAAGTTCTAAATAGTACACAGATCTGTTTTCATAAGCCCAATCATGAACTAATGTTCTTCCTTTGGCTTGGGTAAGAATAGGAATAAAAAGAGGTAAATTATCCACATTTAATCCAGGAAAAGGACGTCCATAGATTTTATCTGGTAAAGCTTTTAATTTACTTGGCATGATCTTAATATCTGCCAAAACAAACTTTCCATTTTTTGAAGTATACTTTTTTACAATTTCAAAACGTTGTCCCATTTTTTCTAGTTTTAATAACTCTAATTCTAAAAATTGAAGAGGACATTTTTTTATGGTTAAAGTGGATTTAGTAGTAATAGCAGAAGAAATAAAGGTCATGGCCACAATAGGATCTGGCATTATTGAATAATTTTTTATTGTTTTTAATTTTACTACTCCTTGTATATTTAAAGTTGTAGTTCCAATTCCTTCAATTTTAGCTCCAGCTTTGTTTAAAAAATGACAAAGATCTTGAACCATGTAATTTGCTGATGCCATTTTTATTATTGTTTTTCCTTTTGCTAACACGGCTGCCATTATTACATTTTCAGTAGCCGTGTCTCCGGATTCATACATTACGATTTCACTTCCTTTCAAAACAGTTTTTTCAACCTCATAATAGTTGGCAAGTGATTTAATATTTACTCCTAGTTCTTTAAGAGCATAAATATGTGGTCTTACTGTACGCTCACCAAGACGACAACCACCTGACTTATACAAACGATATTTTTTTTCTCTATTTGCAAGTGCACCCCACAAAAGAAGCCCTGAGCGCATCAAGCTGGCCGCTTTTTGATCCATTTTATCTATTTGCAGCTTATTTCCAGCATCAATAATTACAGTATGACCTTTTCTTTGTATTTTTACACCAATACTTGATAGTAATTCAATCATTCTATTAATCTCTTCGATTTGAGGTACGTCTTCTAATACTGTTTTTCCTTTTATCATTAGACACGCACAAAGAATAGCCATAGCTGAATTTTTAGCTGACTGATTTGTTATACTCCCCTTTAGTTTTTTACCACCATTTATGACTAAATATGACATTTTTAGTGTGTTTACTATTTCTTTATTTACTGCTATCATTAACCTTAAGTATATTACAAAAAATGGTAAAAAGCAAATGCACATACATATGGAATATCCAGGCACTAAATTTACAAAAAAGTGGAGAATTGCGCTTTTAATATCAACTATTTCGGCTTTTGTAATAATCGCCCCAACAATTATCTTGTATTCAATGGGTTTTCGCTATGATTGGCAATATGGCATATTACGCCAAGGAGGATCTTTGAGTGTAGATATCTTACCTAAAAATGGTGATGTTTTTTTGAATAATATTAAACTCAATAAGAATATCATTGATAAAAAAATTGAGATAAAAAATATTAAACCTGCCAAATACAATCTCACAATTAAAACAGACGGATATTACGATTGGAAAAAGGAAATAGAAATTAAGAATGGTAAAACCGAATATATTAAAGAAGTTAATTTGTTGAAAAAGAATAGTCCTCAAAGTCTAGTAGATATTGATGTAAACGAGATATCGCTCTCACCAGATAATAATATACTTCTTTATACGGATAAAGAAAAAAATATTTATTTAAAAAGATTTAATGACTCATCCACTGACAAAATAGTTAGTAAATTAGACAATGCAGATAATTTAATTTTTGAATGGGGAGAAAAAAATGACTGTGTATTTCTTGCAAACTATAAAGACAAGATATATACAAACATACAATTAGTATGCCCCTATGATACTGAAATCATCACAAAACTAACTACTGGTAAAATATTAAACAAAATACAGTGGGATAACAATATTGTTCCGCTAGTATATTACAGTGATAAAATAAATATATATTCATACAATTTAGATACTAAAAGAACACAAACGATAAGTAAAAACGACTACGTTGACTGGTATTTAGTTGGCAATACTTTGTGGACCATAAACATAAATACAACCACTCAAAGTTTTGACATTATTGAAGATGCTTTGGGATTTACTAAAAAATTTAGTAGTATCTCCGTAAAAGATAAAAATGAATTTAATGATACAGAAAAACAATGGTCAATACTAGATATTAGAAACGGAAATATATTACTTAGAAAAAAAGAAACTCAAAACATGTTGCTAGTTAATTCAAATAAGCAATATAAAATTACAGCTGATAAATATACAATTTCTCCATATAATCAATGGTGGATCATCTGGTCAGAGTGGGAACTATGGACTTATACCGATAACAACGAACCATTTCTTTTAAACCGTTCCGGTGAAACATTAAAAAAAGTATTACCTTTGGATCAATATAATACACTTGGACTTGTTTGGAAAAATAAGTTTAGTGCCCGTTATCCATATTATTTAGTTGAATCCACACTTTTAGATATTAAAATTGATAAAGCAGAGGCAGACAGTATTACAAAAACACTATACTATACTGAAATAAATAAAAAAGGAATTTGGAAATTAAATTATTAAATTATTAAATTAATTATGAAATTAATTATATTCACAGATGGTGGTGCTAGAGGAAATCCTGGACCTTCGGCAACAGGTATTGTAATTAAAAACGAAAAAAGAGAAACAATAAAATCATACGGAGAATACTTGGGTAATCAAACAAACAACTACGCTGAGTATTCAGCCATCATTTCAGCTTTAAAAACAGCAAAAGAGCTGAAAGCAGATGAGGTAGAATGTTTTTTAGATTCAAAACTTGTAGTGGAGCAATTAAATCAAAAATGGAAAGTGAAAGAACCCACCTTACAAAAACTATTTGTTCAGGCATATAATGCGTCTACCCAATTCAAAAAAGTGACTTACAAACATATTTACAGAGAAAAGAATAAAGAAGCAGATAAACTGGTAAACGACACATTAGATAAACGATAGAAAAATAAAAACTGCACGATAGTGCAGTTTTTATTTTCTTTATTGTTTAATACGCTTTTGTTATTTTCTCCAAGCGTTCCATTTACCAGTAAATACGCTAATTATATCAGCAAACACAGTCTTTAAATTCCTATTTACAACTCCTTTCACAGCCACTTTATCTCCAGCTTTAATATCTGTTATTGTTGCCGTTTGTCCCTCAACTTGAATTTTTGTATCGGTATCAACAGTTACCACGGCAGATTTTTTTCCCCTATTAACTGTCAAAGTGTTATTATCACTATCCACTGATTCAACTGTCGCTTTCATATATCTTTTAGGATGAAAGATTGACATATCCTTTAATAAATATGCAACATATACATCATTTTCTTTTTTCATAACTATATGAACTTTATCACCAACGTTAAATTCAGCGAGTGTACTCGTTCCATTAAATTGTCTAACAATTTTTGTGTTTTCAGTAATTTGTGCTGTATATTCTCCACTAACAAATACTTTTTCTAAATTCTTACTTTCACGTTCTACATTTATTGGTTCCGACTTAACAGTGACATAATCATTACCAACTGCTAACAATGAACCTCGGAGTACCAATGCATCCTTATCAGTTGACCACTCCGGTTTTTCTTTTTTATCACGTTTTTGACCAATTCTATTTTTAAAATTTTCTTTCATGGTTTGAATTTTTTCTTTCCAAAAAGATTTGTCACCGTTACCTTCCTTGGCACTGGCTGGGAGAATTATCATTATTGATAATAATGAAATGACTGTGAAAACTAATATTTTTTTCATATTATTATATTTATTTAATTAATATATTATTCATCATACTAACCTAGGAACTAGTACAATGAATTCTATTTTTAATTTTTTATTCTTTGTTTTTGATTCATTTTTAAAACTCTTTCTTGCATTATCCTATTTCTTTGTTTCAATTTATTTTCAATCCTATTCTTTAATACCGGATCTTTAATATCTTTGTTATTCACCCATGTTTTTGCTGTTTCTAATTTTGTTTTCATTCTATCAATATCTTTCACGGTTCTTGTCTCATTTTTTTTGAATTTTCTAATATGCACCAACTCTTTTTCTCTTCTCTCCATTATTTTTAAATAAAATTCAGCTTTTGCACTTGGAGTTTTTTGCATTCTTTCTTCTACTACTTCAATTTTTTGCTTTAGAGGATACAGCATATTTCCAGCCACCACTTCATCTGAACTATATGCATAAGCCGATGTTCCCCCGCTACCTATTAATATCACAAACAAAGCACACACAACAGCAAAACGAAACACTTTTGTTTGATACCAAGAATATGGTGGTAATTCAAACTCTTTCCATTTGTTTTCTAATGTCTTCCATAGATCTTTTCGATATTTTCGATCTATATTAAATTGTTCTTTTAATTTTTTCATATTATTTAAAATTTTTTAATTTTTTTAAAACACGATGCGAGTGTACCTTTACAGCCGTAGTGCTCATTTTTTTTAACTCAGCTATCTCTGTATACTTATACCCGCAAAGGTAGTGTGAAGTTACAATATCACGATCTTTTTCATTTAATTTATCCAATAATCTAATTAATTCCCCTTTATTATGCCAAATGCGCAAATTTGTAAGAGCTTGAGCTAATAGTGAATAATTACTTTTTTTACCATTTTTTTCATCATCCACACTACTTTCTATCATATCTATTGAAACAGTCACTTTTCTATCACGCCAATGGTTAGCCAAGTGATTTTTGGTAATAGTCATTATCCAAGCAGAAATACTTATTTTTTTATCATATTTTTCAAAATTACTAAGTGCTTTCAAAAAAATTTCAGAAACTAAATCTTCGGCTGTTTCTTTATTTTGATTAACACGAAAAAAAACATAACGATATACTTTATCGATGTGAGAATTATAGAATTTTTCGAATTTTCGTTTTGACATAAAATATAAATCAGTGGTTTTTAGCCACTGATATATTATACACTAAATTATTAAGAAAGTTACAATCTCCTACTTATTCAACACACTCCTCGTCCCCGGTCCAACAAATCCAGGAGCAGAACCAATAGTTGATATATTTGCTTGTTGAAATTTAGAAACAGCTTCCTTTGTAACATTTCCAAAATATCCAGTAGCTCCACCTGAGTAATCGTAAAACCCAAGTTCAATTAATTTAAGTTGAAGTTGTTTTACTTCTTCTCCTTTACTACCAACTGTTAAGAAACTTTTGAATGTGTATCCTGATGTAGATTTCACCACTGTAGGAGTAGTAACTGCTGGCGTGGTAACTGCTGGAGTTGTTACAGTTGTGGCAACTGTAACAGTTTTATTCAATAATGCCCTTGTTCCAGGACCCACAAATCCAGGAGCTAAACCAAGTGTCTTTATGTTTGCTTTTTGAAACTTCACAACAGCTACCTTTGTTACATTTCCAAAATATCCAGTGGCTCCACCTGAGTAGTCATAATATCCAAGTTCAGTTAATTTAAGTTGAAGTTGTTTTACTTCTTCACCACTACTGCCTACTGTTAAGTATTGAGTGAATTTGTAACTTGATTTTGTTGGTGTTGTTACGGTTGGTGTGGTTACGACTGGAGTAGTCACAACTGGTGTGGTAATTATTGGTGTTGTTTCTACTGGAGTTGTTGTTGTTTCGGTTGGAATATATGATGCTAATTTTACATTTACTGAAGAGCCAGAAATTGAAATTAAAGTAATGGTTGTGTCTAAAGTTCCATCTTCATCAAGATCAATGTTTTTTGATTCACCGATAGATAAATTAACATCTTGTGGTGTAGATTGGAATGTGATCACTGCTGATGAAGCTGAGATGGATTTTACTGAAAGTGTGTGGGTAGTATTGTCATAAATGAAATTAACTGCATCGATAGTTCTTAAACTCCAAGTATTTCCTATCTCCGATAAAGTACCACCGTCATAAACTGCAGATACTGGTGCAGAAGCAAAAGATCCCCCTCCACCGCCTCCACCACAACCATTAGTTGTAGCTGAAACCGTACTAGACCAAGCAGATTCAACAGTATCAGTATTTCTTCCTTTTACTCTAAATGAATATGTTACTCCACAAGCTAAATCATTTGATGACCATGATGTACCAGTGATCCAACTTGAATTTGTACCTTTAGTAATATTTTCAATGTAATATCTTGTATCATCTCCAGACCATGTAGCAGTAATTACATTACTGCTACCAGCAGCAAGGGCAAGTGAAATTGGGATGGTTGCCAGTGTGGATGATGCATTACTCAGTGATGAGGTAGCTGCATCAGTACCACTTCCGTTTCTGGCAATAACTGAGAATTGATAAACTGTGCTGGTGTTTAGATCTGTGGCTGTGATTGTGCCACCTGATCCCCATTCCGTAGTTGTTTGGTAAGTAGGAGTAACTGTTGATGAACCATCTGTGTTAATCCATGCTCCTGCAATTGAGTTGTAGATAGCATATGTTGTTGTCGCTGGATTACCATTTGTATCAATAGTGATATCTAAGGTTGTAGTAGTGGCTCCGTTCACGGTTGGTGCACCGGCTTGAACTGCGAGAGTATATGTATTGTTACTCAATGAAGATGTAGCTGCTTCAACATTGTCTCTGTTTTTTGCAATAACTGAAAATTGATGAGGTGTGTTGGTGGTAAGACCAGTAATGGTAATTACTCCACCTGTTCCCCATTCTGTACTTGTTTGAAAAACTGGTGTTGATCCATTATCTGTTCCATCTTCTGCGATGTAATTTGAATCTGTGTTGTTGTAGATAGCGTAGGTAGTGGTAGCACTGTTTCCGTTTGTGATAAGAGTAACATCTAAAGTTGTAATTGTGTTTCCGTTTACGGTTGGTGTACCAGCTGAGACTGCCAGTGTTGACGAAGCATTACTCAGTGATGAGGTAGCTGCATCAGTACCACTTCCGTTTCTGGCAATAACTGAGAATTGATAAACTGTGCTGGTGTTTAGACCTGTAGCTGTGATTGTGCCACCTACACCCCATTGAGTACTAGTTTGATAAACACAGGTAGTTGTGACTGCACCAGCACTGTCTAACCAGTTTAAATCTGTTTCGTTGTAAACAGCGTAAGTGGTGGCGACTGGATTACTGTTTGTATCAATTGTAATATCTAATGTTGTAGTAGTTGCATTGTTTACGGTTGGTGTTCCAGCTGCGTTTGCTAAAGTAAAAACAGCACTTGTATCAGCTGTATAATCTGAATAATTTGTAATATCTGATATGTTTTGTGTTCTTACTTTAAAAACATAACTGGTGTTGGCAGAAAGAGCTGTAACTGAGTAACTGACTGCAGTAGTTGTTCCAACTACTGAACTGTCTGTGACGTTGTAAACTTGGTATACTGTTCCTTCTGGATTGTTGTTTGCACTCCATGCTAAATCTATCTGACTGACAGACATTACGGTTGGTGTTACTGCTCCTGGAATGGCTGGGGCTGTTGTTGTGGTTAGTTCAGATGCTGAACTGGTGGAGTATGACCAAGTATCGTATGCGAATATTTCGAAGTAATATGGTGTGTTTGGAGTAAGACTAGTTACGCTAGTGGTAGTATCTTCATTAAAGCTTGAATCTCCTAAATCTGCTTCGGTTGAACTAGTAATTGGTGTACCAGTAGCTGTGACCGGTGTAGTGGTAGCGTAATATATTATATATTCATTAAAATTGGTGTCTGTACTGGTTGTAGTTGGGTATGTGAGAGTAATTGATGTTGTGTTAACTGTACTGTCAGTTAAAGCTGAGGGAGCAGTTGGATCTGAAGTGTCGATGGCAAAGGCTGGTGAGGTAGCTGTAGTACCAGATGCTGTTCCATCGTTTGGAACTACTCTTAAATATACGGAGGTATCATCAGTGTTTGGTAAATCTGCTTCAATGTTCCAACCTATGGTGAGATCGATTGATCCATTACCGTCTGTATCAATATCTGTGATACTACCAGTTGACGTGACTACACCGTCATCACCATCGCCTCCGGCTTGGGTGACTGTGGTGAGAGTGGCATTATACCAAGTAGCGTTATCTGTTGAATATTCTACAGAGAGTAAAGTAACGTCAGAGTCTGCGTCTGCGAGTGTTGTTGTGACTGTAACTGTCGAGGCTGTGTCTTGAGATGGAAAGAGAGCTGTTACGGTTGGGGAGGTGTTGGATAGTTCCGCTAAAAATAAACCAGCCGATCCAGCAAAACCAACAGAAGCAGAACCACCGCCTGCCCTAGTTACATCCCCATCCCCAATATTATTAGAAGAAGAATACAAAATATATACACACCCACCACCACCACCACCGCCATTTCTCCCACCAACTCCCCCATTGACATTAATAGTTGGACTATCAGCAGATATGATATTTGCAGTAATCCTAATACCTCCTCCGCCTCCTCCGCCTTCATCATTATAATAGCTTGTATAATTTTGTCCTACTGCATTAATAGTACCATCTATTGTCACTGTTTCTGTCGCATTTAAAATAACTAAACCTCCACCATGACCAGCAGTGTTATTACTACCACCAGAACCCATAGTGCTTAAACTGCTAATATTTTCCAATGTACAATAGGCAGTTCCACCTGGTGATGCTGAATTCTGCGAAGCACCACCATCTCCTCCATGAGCACCACCACTACCTTGTCCGTTGTCTATGCCAGGGCCCGGACCTTCTTCTTCTTCATACCCTTTATATGCAACATTAATTGTTCCACCAGACTCAATTGTAATGTTATTACTGGCTTCAATATTAACAATATGAGCTTGTGATGAAGTATTAGCTGCATGAGTAAGAACTCCACCATTAATGGTTAAATCTACTAAAATTAGAGGATCTGTTGAAGTTGTATAATTATATAATGTAGCCGTACCACCATTTATATTAAAAGTTGTTAATGTATTTGTAAAATTCCTGTATAGAAATGCATTACCACCACCAATATTTAAAGTATTAACACTTACAATGGTAGATGAGGTTATATATAGTGTACCCGAACTATTTATACTAGTAAGCACTGTTGTAGAAACAACGGCTCCTTCATATATATATAGACTGCCATCATCAGTAACATCTATTGTTAAACCATTACTTATAGTTCCCCCATCATGTATTTTTAAAATATATCCATCAATGGTGGCACCCGGTGCAAAAGTACCATAAACGTCTATTCTGCCTTTGCCGTCACCGACCACATCATTTGTGAGTGTTATAGATTTACCGGCTGCTATAGTAATTGAACTTGAATTTGTAATCGTGCTAGTCGTTACTGACATTGTAGTACTAACATAGTAGACAGCTGCATTATCAAGATAAAGACTATCTAGAGTGGCCGGTGTACCAGGCAATACGGGAGAATACGTAGCATTACTTAAACCATTATTGATTACATATAGATCACCATTACCACTATCTGAATCTTTCATAAACACTTGACCAGCTCCTCCTTTTTGTATACCTCCTGAGCTTCCTGTAATAAGTCCTGCTGTTGTTGAACCCTTTGCATTGACTTGACTATACGTAATACTATTTGAAGTAGTATAACCAATATATACACAACCACCACCACCACCACCACTTGCTGTGCCATTATATTGTCCATTTCCGCCAGTAACTGTGAAACCCGATGGAGTTCCTGTAACTGTATCTGCCACAATTTTTATACCACCACCTGAACCACCTGAACCCTTATTCTCTCCAGTTGTATTTCCTCCATCAGCAGTGATAGTTCCATCAACAGTAATCGTACTTGTTGCCTGAAGAATAATTAAACCACCACCTGAACCACCAGTACTACTATATCCTTGGCCTCCTCCAGAACCCATTGTAGATGGGTTATCTATTGTACAATAAGCGACACCCCCATATAATCCAGAACTATTATTACCACCATTTCCACCATGAGCACCGCCGCCGCCAGTTCTATAACCGGCACCGCCGCCGCCGGGACCATATCCCCCATTATAGTCTCCTGATCTACCATCATAACCCAAAGCATCTCCACTAATTGTACTACCGGCATTTATTGTAATATTACCAGTCGCACTAATATTAATAATATTTGCTTGAGCTGTAGAATTATCTGCATGGGTTAAGGTACCTCCATTCATTGTTAAATTAGTTAATGTAAATGGATCTGTCGACGTTGTATAACTATACATAGTGACCGTTCCACCATCAATAATATAATCTGTTAATGTTCCTGTGAAAAATGGATAATATAAACTAACAGTACCTGTAGTAGCTAAATAATCGATATTATTAAGTGTACTTGATGCCAAATACAATGTGCCACTAGAAATCAGACTTGTTAAACTTGTAGTCGATAATATTGACCCACCATATAAGTAAAGACCCGCTTCATCTGTCACAGTAATAGTAGAAAGGTTATTTAAAGTACCACCGTCATATACCTTTAAAACATACCCATCAATTATGGCTCCAGGTGTAAATGAACCATACACATCAATACTACCGGTGCCATTACCAATGACAGGATTAGCGGCTGTGACAACTTGTCCGAAAGGAATTATCAATGAACCAGTAGTACTTACTGTTAAATTGGTAATACTCAAAGAAGTACTAGCATAATAGTTGGCATAATTATCAATATACAATTCATCCAAAGTGGATGGTGTCCCAGCTAGAAGTGGTGAATAGGCAGGATCACTGTAGCCATAGTTATTGATATACAAACTACCATTACCACTATCTGAATCCTTTATAAATAACTGACCGGCACCTCCCTTTTGTCCACCAGCGTACGACCCTCTTAAATTTACTTGATTAAAACTTATATTATTATCAGTTGTATATCCAATGTGAACACATCCTCCGGCACCACCGCCGCCGCCTTTGGAACTACCACCACCTATTGCAGTAATTGAAGGCGTGCCAGTTACTGTATCTGCTACAATCATAATACCGCCACCGGAACCACCACCACCGGAACCATTACCACCAGTATTACCACCATTAGCCGTGATGGTTCCATTAATAGTAATTGTACTTGTTGCTCTCAAAATAACTAATCCACCACCAGCACCACCGCTAGAAGCATAATCACCGCCAGCACCTGATCCCATAGTATTAATATCAGCCATATTACAGTAGGCCTCCTTCACTTGAGACTGATTATTATAACTTGAATCATATCCAGCTTTGGCACCATGACTACCACCAGCACCAGAACGATATGAGGCTCCTCCTCCACCCGGACCTTCTCCTGGTTGGTACTCATCACTACCACCATCATACCCTAAATAGTCTACATTTATAGATGCACCAGATTGAACATCAATATTTCCCTGGACATTGAAATTAATGATATATAATTGGGCAGTTGAATTATTACCATGAGTTAATTTTCCTCCACTTTCAATAGTCAAATCACCGGTAATTGTTTGTGTACTGGTATTATTTTGAGTTAGTGTCCCGTTGTCTCCTATTATGATATTAGTACCTGTACCAATATTATTAGTAAGAGTAAGAATTCCATTATATGTAACGTCACCACCAAGAATTAAATTTTCAAAGCTAATATCAGCATCAGCTGTTACTGTGATACTTGCTGTTGAAGAAGTTATAATTACATCTTTAGTCGCATCAGGTACTCCATTATCCCAATTTCCTGCTACAGACCAATTACCAGTTGTTCCACCAATCCAGGTTGAGGTTACACCTGCACCTTTAACTGTTTGAATTTCATTATATTTAAAGTTTGGAGAATATATTAAAGAGATAACAAAAAATGAGGTTATAACAAAGACAACGCTCAGAATTGAAAAATATATTCTGTTGTTTTTTATAAAACGGGCCATTTTTTTCCCTTATAATATATATATATATATATTATACTCTCTTTTTAAAAACAAAACCACCTCTTGTGAGGTGGTGTTGTGGATAAGTAAAATAAATAACTAATCCATATTTTCATTTAATTCTTGTAAAAGTTTTTTTGTTTTTTTGTTAACTTTTTTTGGTACTCGTATTTTTACTTTAACATAATGATCTCCCCGACCTGAACTATTTAAATGATGCATACCACGTCCTTTTAATCTGATTAACTGACCGGACTCTGTACCTGGTGGTACCACTACTTTAATTTTATCTTCTATTGTTTCTATTTCAATTTTATCACCCAATACTGCTTGCGTGAAACTAATTTCATTATATGTATAAACATCGGCTCCATCACGATCAAAACCTTTTAATGATTTTACATGCACTCTGACATAAAGATCGCCATTTATTCCACCAAATTTTGCGGCTTGTCCTTTTCCAGACAATCTAATAGCTTGGCCATCTTCTATTCCTTCTGGTATCTTAATTTTAATAGCACTACTTTTTGCAAGTATTCCATCACCACCACAATGTTTACAATTTTTTGAAGGTACTTGACCACGACCATGACAATGTGGACAAGTACTTACTGATTGCATGGCTCCCAAAAATGTTCTTTGGGTTTGCACTACTTGACCCTGTCCATTACAAGTGCCACAATTTTTTTTCTCGCTTCCAGGTTCTCCTCCACTACCATGACAAACATCGCATTTTTGTTGCATTCTTAAATTTACTTCTTTCTCTACTCCGAAGGCTGCTTCTTTAAATTCAATTTCTACATCAATTTGAACATCTTCGCCTGTTTCTTGAGTTTGTCCTCTTGATCTTCCTCCGCCAAAACCAAACATATTTCCAAATATTTCTCCAAGATCAATACCACCACTATCAAAACCACCATAATTCCCAGATCGAGTGGCGTTCATGAAATCTGACCAATTTCCACCACCACCAAATCCGCCTTGTTGATCAAAATCCGAACCAAACTGATCAAACTTTTGACGTTTGTCTTTATCACCCAAAACTTGGTAAGCTTCATTAATTTTTTTAAACTCAGCCTCATCACCACCCTGTCTATCAGGATGGTGCTTCATGGCTAGTTTTCTAAAAGCTTTTTTAATTTCATCTTGGGTAGCGTTTTTTTCTATTCCGAGTATTTTATAGTAGTCTTTTGACATAATTTATTTATTTTTTCCCAATTCCGTTTTAACTTCATTATCTTGTTCTTTGGGTAAATCTTCGACCCATTCTGTATTTTCTTTTTTTGCAAATTCATTATGATCCCTAACTGTGTTTTCCCATTCTTCTTCGCCTAAGTCTTTTCTATAAAAAACTTCCATACAATCAAGACACATACCATGAGATACAAGACCATCGTCTGGTTCTGATTTTTCACCTTTTTTAACTCTTACTCTTTTACAATTAGAGCAAACTACTTTCATAATGATTTGATTAATAATTAGTTATTCTTTCTTTTCATCAACAACTTCACCTTCAATTGGTCCTTCCTCTTTTTTTTCTTCTGTTTTTCCTTCTTCGGTAACTTTTTCATCTTTCTTAGCATTATCTGCTTTAGCTTGTTCTTGTTGATAAAGTTTCATGCCTACAGTTTGCGCTGCGTTGGTTAATTCATCACTAGCTTTTTTAATTGCTTCAAGATCATCTTTGTCCTTTAATTCTTTTAATTTAACAAGTGCTTCATTTACTTTCTTTTTATCTTCTTCACTCACATCAATTTTCTTTTCTTCTACATCCTTCATCATTTTTTCAGTAGTATAGATCATGGTATCAGCTGTATTTTTAATTTCGATTGTTTCTTTTTTCTTTTTGTCTTCATCAGCATTAGCTTCAGCATCTTTTTTCATTTTTTCTACTTCTTCATCACTTAGACCAGATGAAGCTTCGATTCTAATTGATTGTTCTTTATTTGTTGCTTTATCTACTGCTTTCACATTTAGTATTCCATTAGCATCGATATCAAAACTAACCTCTACTTGAGGCACGCCTCGTGGAGCTGGTGGAATTCCATCTAAAATGAATCTACCTAATGTTTTGTTATCTCCAGCCATTGAACGTTCACCTTGTAAGACGTGAATTTCTACTGATGGCTGACTATCAGCCGCAGTTGAAAATACTTGTGATTTAGATGCTGGAATTGTTGTATTTCTTTCAATTAATGGAGTCATTACTGAACCCATGGTTTCAATGCCTAATGAAAGTGGTGTTACATCTAAAAGTAATACATCTTTAACATCACCTTTTAAGACACCACCTTGAACAGCTGCTCCCATAGCAACTACTTCATCGGGATTTACTCCGACATGTGGTTTTTTTCCAAAAAATTCTTCAACCCTTTTGAGAACCAATGGCATTCTAGTCATACCACCAACCATAATGATTTCATCTAAATCACTATTATTTAATTTTGCATCAGTTACAGCTTTTTTTACAGGTTCTAAAGTTTTATCAATTAAGTCCCCCACTAATTCTTCTAATTTTGAACGTGATAGAGGTATAACTAAATGTTTTGGTCCATCTTGATCAGAAGTAATAAAGGGTTGGTTAATTTCTGTTTCTTGAGAAGTGGAAAGTTCGATCTTTGCTTTTTCAGCTGCTTCTTTAATACGTTGCAGTGCTAATGGATCTTTTCCAAGATCAACTCCTTGATCTTTTTTAAATTCATCAATAATCCATTGAATTAATACTTGATCAAAATCATCACCACCGAGATGAGTATCACCATTAGTTGAGAGTACTTGAACAGTATCTTCTGAAACTTCAAGAATGGAGATATCAAAAGTACCACCACCTAAATCATAGACGGCAATTTTTTGATCTTTTTTCTTGTCAAAACCATATGCAAGTGCGGCAGCTGTTGGCTCATTGATAATACGAAGTACGTTAAAGCCAGCAATTTCACCAGCTGCTTTTGTAGCTTGACGTTGAGCATCATCAAAGTAAGCGGGTACGGTGATAACAGCGTCTTTAATCTCTGTGCCTAATTTTTCTTCAGCATCTGCTTTTAATTTTTGTAAAACTGCAGCTGATATTTCTTGAGGAGTATACTCTTTGTCACCCATCTTAATTTTTAAACGATCTCCATCAGCAATAATATCAAATGGAAAATGTTTTTTCATTTCTTGAACTTCTGGATCATCAAAACGACGACCGACAAGACGTTTAATTGAGTACAATGTATTTTTTGGATTAGTAACAGCCTGACGTTTTGCAATTTGTCCAGCTAAACGCTCACCACTTTTAGAAATAGCTACCATTGATGGAGTAGTTCTATTTCCTTCTTTATTTTCTAATACCTTTGGTTGGCCCCCCTCAATCACAGCCATACATGAATTAGTTGTTCCTAAATCTATTCCTAATACTTTTGACATAATATTTATATATATTAATTATTAATTATTATTTTTTCTTATTTTCTTTTTTAATTACTTTTACATTTATTTTTTTAATATTTTTTGTATCTGTTTTTGGACAAGTAACTTTTAAAATACCATCTTCAAATTCTGCTTTTACTTTTTCTTCCGAAACTGCGGCTGGTAATGATACTTGTCTAAAAAATGAACCACTTCGTATCTCTTTTCGATAATAGTTTTTATCATCAACTTCGTGTTCTTTATTACTTTTACCAGATATGGTTAGTATTCCTTTTTCAACACTAACTTCGACATTTTCTGGCTTTACACCAGCGAGTGGAGCTTCAACAATAACTTCTTTGTCTGTTTCGTAAAGATCCATGGCTGGAATAAATGATTTTAATGAATTGTTATTCATTGTAGGCATTGTCGAGTTCATATCATCTATCATGTCATCCAGTAACCCCCATCCTTGTTTGTATGGTATTAATCTCATATATCTATATTTTAAATATATTAATTATTTACTAATTATTACTTTGGCTGCTCTTAATACTTTCTCTCCCATTTTGTATCCGACACTTGTTTGTTTTAAGATTTCTCCACTTGGTTTATCACTTTTTTCTTCTTTAACTACTTCGTGAAAATTTGGATCAAATTCCTCTCCTATTGCCTTTATTTCCTGAATACCATGATTATCTAATATATCTTTGAACTGTTTTAAAACATACCTTACTCCTTGCACCCATGGATTATTATCCTTCTGAACTTCTTCATTATCAATAGACATTTGTAAATGTTCATAGACCGGTATAAATTCTTCCAGTATCTGTACTTCACTAATTTTTATCCATTCACTTTTTTTGTTTGTTATTTCTGTTTGTAAATTTTTGTAATCAGCCAGGGCTCTTTGCCAACCAGCTTTGTATTCTGCACACTCTATTTCATTTTTTTCACAATTTTTACATTTTTTATTGAAAATACTTTTTTTCTTTTTTTCTTTTATTAAATACTCTTTTATTGTATTACGAGTAGTCTTTTCCACTCTCTCATCTTTAACCGCATCTTCTGGTTTTAACCATTCAAAAGAAGTTCCTTCGCGATTATCTAAAATCACTTCTTGATCTTCTCCATCTAAATATGCGATACAATTGATACTAACAATGTGCTTATGCTTTGTATAATCATCTGAACTGATAAACTCAACTAGTTTAATTTCCTGAACATCTTTAATATTTAAATTTGTTTCCTCTTTTATTTCACGAATAACTGCCGTTTTCCATTTTTCTCCAAATTCTACATGACCTCCTGGTGGAACTAACATCCCTTTCCATTTAGGAGAGCTAAAAAGAAATATTTCACCTTTACTATTGTATATATATGGCGCAGCCACTAAACGTGGATAATTATTTTGACTCATACTATATTAATTCTTTAATTTTAACCATTAAACCATAATTTTTTTTGTAATCCATTCGTAGTGGACCCATCAAAGCAATTAAACCTTTTTCTCCCTGATCGTTATCAAACTTAGTAACAAGTATTGAGAGCATATCTCCTAAGGGATGATCATTGCTAACCAGTATTTGTAAATCATCATTAATTTCTTCAAAAAAAGCATCTAGACAGTTATCACAATGATCAAATACAGCCGATACGTCAGTTACTAATTCAAGTTGCTGAAATTCAGGTTGTGAAAAAAGATTACTAAGGCCAGTATAGTACACTGAATCTGGAGAAAAAGCCAGTATTACTGCTTGATTTGAAACTTCAGCTAATTTTTTTGATAAATTTTTACGAGATTTAAAATAGTCACTTTCTGATTTTACTGCTAAACCAAGTATATTATTATCCTTTTTACTAACTTTTACCCTATTTTTATCAATAATATTTGTATAATGACGATATCCTTTAGCAGTTGGAATACGACCAGCAGAAGTATGAGGATGAGTTAAATATCCTTCTTCTTCTAGTGTTCTCAACTCATTTCTAATAGTGGCCTCACCAATGTCCATTTTACCGCTAGAAAGCAAAAATCTTGAGCCTACTGGCTCAGCGGTGGCAATATGGTTATCTATTACCAAATTCAGGAGTTGTTGTTTACGGCTATCCATAGTAATTATCACTCTATATATCTGAGTGATAATATATCACGTGTTAAAAAAGCAGTCAAGAGTACAATAAAGTTATCCACAGGATAATGAATAATCATACCAATTCAGTATAAATTATCTTGCCCTATACATACATATATGTTAAAATTATTTGTATATTTAAATTAAAAATTATGATCAAAAAAATACTACTATTTACCTTCATACTATTTATATTAATTTCTCCATTTGCATCTGTTCAGGCTTCCAGCTTGCCGGAAATGAATATTTTCTACTCCCCTACCTGCCCCCATTGTTTAGCCGAGCTTTCATGGTTAGGAAATATTCAAGATAAGTATCCTGATCTTGTTGTAAACAAATACAATATTTTTCAAAATAATTCGTCAGAATTATTAAAAAAATTCTATTCAGACTACAAAGTACCAAGTTCAAGACAAGGAACTGTACCAATTACATTTATGGACAAAGAATACTATTCTGGTTTTAATGATTCAATTGGTAATGATATGGAATACCAATTGAAAAAAGCCAGTAACAGTATCTCAAAAGAAGATGATAACAAAAAACAACCAAATAGTTCTACTAGTACAAGAAGTTCATTAAAAATACCTTTCTTTGGTGAATTTACTTTATCTGGACACTCACCCCTTTATTTAAGTATCATCTTGGGTACTTTAGATGGGTTTAATGCCTGTGCCATGGTAGCTTTAGGTTTTTTACTGGCTGTTTTAATTGCGACTAAAATGAGAAAAAAGGTGTTACTTGTCGGAGGTACTTTCATATTTGTATCAGGTTTAGTATATTTTCTTTTCATTTCCGCTTGGCTTAATTTAATGCTATTTCTTTCCCATGCTAGATGGATAACTCTGTCGGTGGGAATTATTACGATTTTGTTTGCTCTGTTCATGCTCAAAGACTATGTAGTAGGTGTTGTTTGTAAAATATGTCATATTGATCCTAAAAAAAGAAATCTTTTAAATAACTGGCAAAGAAAACTCTTTACCACCATGAGTAATGTGACCAACTCCAAGATGCCACTCCCACTCATGCTTCTAGGTGTAGCTGTTGTGGCTGCTGGTATCAACACGGTTGAACTATTTTGTTCATTTGGTTTTCCCCTTGCTTTTACCAATTATCTAACTACTCTTAATCTTCCTACTTCAAATTATTATTTCTATCTAGTCATTTATGTGGTTTTTTACATGATTGATGATTTTATCATCTTCATGATTGCTCTGGCCACTTTACGAATAACAAAAATGTCAGATAAATACTTGAGATTCATAATGTTGATTAGCAGTGTTGTCTTACTACTACTTGGTGTCGTGATGATAATAAAGGGATTTTAAATTTTTTAATTAAATATAATAATATATGAAAAAGAAAATACTCGCCAAGGTTGTTTTCTCCATGATATTTTTGTTGATTGGAGTTCTTTTTATTTTCACCAATAAAAGCGATGCCGCTTTAAGTTGTACACAATTTAATGCCGGTGATGTAATTAAATCCACAAAAGGCACAGCCCTTTTTACAGTAGATTCAGCCGGAAAACTTTTACCATGGGAACAAGGCTGGCAAGGTAAAACTTGGTACGATAATTCTAAATCAACACCAGGAAACTTTGTTGAAGCTCTTTACCCAACTATTACTGAAGTATCAACGGATTGTTTTGCTAAATTAGAATTCGTTTCACAAATACCTATTCTTTTGGGAGTTAGACCCGGAACACACCCTTTCTATATTAACGGAAAAGGAAATCAACTTTACTATCCTATTGATAAATATACATCAAAAAAAATTACCGTAGCGGCGGCAGAAAAATTCTTTGGCAAACAATCATGGCGCACGGTTTCGACATTATTTAATATTAATTACATATCCAATGCATTGAATGGAGAAATTATAGATAGCGATTTGCCACCCCAAGGTATGTTGGTTTTAGATAGTTCTACTTACTATATTGTAAATGACTCTTCAGGAAACATGACAGAGATAACCGCGAACGGATTGATTAATAATAATATTAATAAAGGCTACGCATATACATTACCAACAATTACAAGCGGTAAAATGACTAATGGTGGTTCTCCGATTTCTTCATACACTCCTAGTTTAAGTTTGACGGGTAGTGCAACTGCTCCTACGCCAACTCCTACGCCAACACCTACTCCCACTCCAACGCCTACGCCAACACCGACCCCAACACCTGTCACGGTTGGCACAGTAAAAATAGCTGATGCTACACCATCTTCTGATACTAATTCTCATATATTATCTGGCTTTCCTTTGGCAATAAATTATTTATCTTTTAAAGTAACTGCTGAGAAAGAAGATATTAATATTAATGAAATTGTAGTAAATATTAAAAATGATCAAGGTAATTTTAATATTGATAATGCTGTTCAAGCGGTTGAATTATACACAAAAAATACATTTTCAACGGCAAATGCTAAAATAGCATCACTGACAAAATCAGGTGACCAAATAATTGCAAAAATTACCGGTAGTCCAATTGTTAAAATACCACAAGGAGCTACTGGCGATGAAATATATATTGGTTTAAAAGATAAAAATGCTGATAAATCCGCAGGCGCAATATTACAAGCTGAATTAAGTTCTGTCACAGCTGTTGGTGTAACAAGTCAGAAAAATATTACAGTTTCTGCTACTGAAATTAGTAGTATTATCGGATTTAAAAGATACTATGTTTCTACATATCCACAAATATCAAATTTACAACTTGGTGTAACAACACTTAGTGGAGGAAGCCAAACTGAATTATTTCGCTTCAATATCAATCCGGCTGATAATAACATGCTAACAAACGAAAAAGTGACGATAGATTCAATTGATTTTAATATTAATCGAACAAATGCATCTATTAATGAAGTTAGTCTATATCAATTAGTTGGTAGTAGCTATCAAGTAATGACAAACGCTTACTGTAATCCATACTCCAGTACTAAGTGGACATGTGACATCCTTTATACTGATTTAGATGGTGGTAAAACATATTCATACAGCTTGCGAGCCGATACCGGACTGAAAGCAAATGCGTCAATTGAAACAAAAATTGCCGACATGGGATCTTTGTCTGGTGGTGGAGATATTGCCTGGACAGACTATATTAGTGGAATGAAATACAGATGGTCATATATATATAATAACTTTGGTTGGAATCAATCAATATCCACTATTCTTTCTGGTAATGGTATTGGCGTTTTATACGACAATTACTCACCAACAGTTTCATATATTAAAGTTATTAAAAATGGATCATGTAAACAAATCAACATTGGAGATGGATTACAAATTAATATAACTGAAAGTGTGGATCCTACTACAATTGCAACCAATATAAAACGTCACCCAGAATATATTGATATTACAGCTGATGAGCCAGGAGCAATAACAATGTGTACAGATATATTAGGAAATCAATCATACATTGGAGTTAATGGAATTTTTGAATATAATTATACGATACTTGGAAATGCTGAATGCAAAAAATATAATAGTAGAATTAGTTATTCACCAGGAAAAACAACGGCAACTAATCTAATTCAAGTTCTTGTTAATGGACCTGGAATAAGTACTGGTACTAGTCCGGCTGTCACAGCAAAACTTGAAGACGTGAATCAAAACAAAATATCAACCACAATCAGCACTCCTCCAACAACAAGTTGGTTATGCCCTTAATTAAATAACATCAGAATTAAAACTTCTTACATAATATCAAAAAACCTGCTAAAAGCAGGTTTTTTGATATTTGTATATTGAATGATTATTTTAATATATCTATAAAAGCATTACCTTTATAGTCTAAATTTACATATACTGGTTTTTTGTTTTTAATATCAATTAATAGATAGGTACTTCCACAACCAACTGTAGCATCTTTACATATATGGACTCCGTTAATGAGAAGATAATCATCTCCAATTGTTTTGAAATATGAACTCCATAGAAAATAGTTTTTTTGTGGATTTGGTAATGTTACAATTGTTTTGTATTTCTTGGTAGCAATATCATATTCAAAAATAAAGGTTTCATCATTATATCCACTATCCAAATATTTAATATATTGACCAACATAATATATTTTTTTATCATCTGATGAAAAAATGGCAGATGAAAATCTTTGATTTAAAGTACTGGTGATAATATCAGTACTAATATTTGTTTTTAGATCAACTAACGAAATGATCCCAGTCTCTCCTCCTGTAAGAACGATTTTATTGCCGTCTTTTGAAAAAGCGGAATCGTTATATGATCTCAAAGTATCAATATTTAATTTATCGTCTAAATTATTCATCTTAGTAACATCGTTTTCATCAGATAACTGAATACCATAGCACATGTATGTCCCAGGGCCAGCACCCAAAACAATATTTTTTACTGGAGACCAAGGCATATAACCATACATACCAAAACAAGAATAGCTTTCAGTAAAATCTTTTCCCTTTTTAAATGCCAAAAGTTTATTCTCTTGCAAATCAATCATCATATTATGTCCGCCTTCATATCCTCCAATAAAAAAAGTTAGATATCTGTTATCATAAGAAAAAGAAAAACGATTTATATAAAAACCAAAATCATTATTTTTAGTGTTATCGGTTATACCAACCAACTTCCAATCATAACGACATTCAGATTTTGCAGAATCTAATTTTTCAGCCTTAAATATTGTTCTAATTTTTTTTGTTTTTAAGTCTAATATATTAATACTGGCATTATTTGATAACAACAATTTTGTTTTGTCTGGAGAAAGAGCCCCCCAGCTTACTTGATTTTTCGTATACCTATCTGTCCCACCATAATAATTTGGACAAGCGGTTTTAATATTTGTAATATTTGGTTTACTATAGTAATCAACTATTTTTTCAATTATGCCTGTTTTAATATTTTTCTTATATACTGTGGTTGTATTAATTGTTGATGTTGCATAATACAAAAATATATCATCCTTTAATCCAGAATTAATCAGTGTAGTTGTTACATTACTTAAATCAAGAGTGTCTTTATTGATCACAATGGGGATTGTTTTTGTTTCTGTTACATTTTTCTCTTTATCAATCACAACTTTCTTTTCAATCTCTTTAACAATATCAACCTCTTTTTTATCACTAGTGGTACTAATTTTTTTTATTACTTCTTTAACTGGAATATTAATTAAAGGAAATTTTAATTTAATACCACTACTTATTTTTAAAACAATAAACACCAAAAGAGAGATGGCTATAACAATAACTATAGAAGACAAAAAACCTAATAATAGCCATGCGATTTTATTTTTCTTGATTTTCTCTAATATGGACATAATTTAGGAATATATTTTATAAAGTATATAAATTTATCACTTTTTTCGCGTATTGTCAAATGTCGGAGTTTGTTTGTCGGAGTTTACTAAAGACAATTTTCTTTATAGTTTTTCCGCGTCTTTCACATCAAATTCCCCTATTTTAGTCCTTCTTAATTCTTTCACCACTGCCGGATATCCCAATCTTTTACCAATTTCTTCTGCAATAGAGCGAATATATGTACCACTAGCCACTTTTATTTCCAACTCAATTATGTACTTCTTGTCCTCTTTGTGATGATTAATTAGTTTAACCCAGTAAATCTTCATCATTTTTTTAGGTGGTTCAACTTTTTCTCCTCTTCGGGCCTTTTTGTATAATGCCTCTCCCCCTCTTTTGATGGCCGAATATATCGGAACATAAAGTTCAATCTCACCCGTGATGCTATCCAAAACTTTCTGAATATCTTGATCTTTCAATTCTTCTATTATTTCTTTTTCTTCTAAAACTTTTCCATCCAAATCTCCTGAATCTGTTTGAATACCAAGTAGTATTTCTGTTTCGTATACTTTGTCTAATTTAATTAAATCATTTAATTTTTTTGTCCCCTTGTTAATGCCAATAATCATTAATCCAGTTGCCGCCGGATCCAATGTTCCACTGTGCCCCATTTTTTTAATATTAAGTTTTCTTCTCAATTGTCTAATTACATCAAAAGAAGTAATACCTTTTGGTTTGTCTATTAGAACTATATCATCCATATTATTTGCTAAATACACGTTTATTATATATAATTATATTAATCTTACACTAAATGGCTGAAAATGAAAACCTGCATAATTATTCCGACCTATAATGAAAAAGAGAATATCACTGATCTAATTGGTGCTATTTTTAATTTAAAAATACCAGAATTGGAAATTATTGTAGTTGACGATAATTCTCCAGATGGAACGGCCGATATGGTTGAAAAAATTTCAAATCAATATCCAATTACCTTAATAAAAAGAAGAGGAAAAATGGGTATTGGTTCAGCATACATCACCGGTTTTAAAAAAGCTTTGTCTATTAACTGCGAATATATTTTTGAAATGGATGCTGATTTTTCGCATAAACCTCAGGATGTACCACGAATGATTGAAGCACTTGCGTCGGCTGATCTGGTTATTGGATCAAGAAAAATAAAACACGGTCATATTGTAGGTTGGAATTTTAAAAGAAAATTTATGAGTAATGGGGCCATGTTTTTTTCCAGACTATTTTTAGGCCTTAAAACAAAAGATGTGACCGCTGGCTTTAGAGCATTTAGAAGAAAAGTTCTTTTAAGTATTGATTTAGATAAAGTAAAAAGTAATGGCTATGCCTTCCAAGAAGAAATGCTATACCGTACTGAAAAAAAAGGTTTTAGAATTAAAGAAATTCCAGTCACATTTACGGACCGAACCAAAGGTAGTTCAAAATTGAGTAATAAAGACATTATTGAATTTTTCTTAATAATGTTTAAATTGAGATTTACTAAATTATGAAGAGAGAAAAAGTCTTAAAAATATTTAATCGCCTCCTAATAGTCTTTTTTTTGTTTTGGCTTGTTTTTTTAACAAACACAGAGGCTCTTTCCTGGAATGATAAGAGTCGTTTTGCCACTATTCAAAATATTGTTGAAAAAAATAGCTTTGTGATTAATAACGCATTTTATGAAAAAGCAACTGGTGATAAAGTAATGATTAATGGATTGTTTTATTCTGATAAACCACCTCTTCTCTCTGTAATTGCATCTGCCCCATATTTACTACTACACAAAGTCGGAATATATTTTACATACTCCCCAAAGCTTGTAGTCTTCTTAACTATTTTACTGTTAATGGTCATACCTTTTTTAATTCTTTCATACATAATATATTGCTACACTAAAAAATATACTGAACTAGAAAAAGAGAAAGCTATACTTTTAACCACTAGTCTATGTATCGGAACATCTCTTTTTGCTTTTTCAGCAACTTTAAATAATCACCAAAGCGCTGCCATACCAATAGCTATTGCCCTATTGTATATATTTTTTAAAAAACAATATTCTTTATTATCAACTTTTTTTATTTCTTTTGCATTTAGTATCGCAACCTTTATTGATCTAGGAGTAATTTTTATTGCTATTCCGTTTAGTGTTTTTGTACTTATCCAATTGATAAAACAAAGTAAAGAAAAAAAAGAATTGATCCAAAAAATATTACTCTTTGTTATTGGTGCACTTATTCCACTTATCATTCACTACTGTATTAATAAATCAATCACAGGAGATATCTGGCCAGCTTCAATGCACCCAGAATTTTTTAATTATCCCAACTCTCCATTTTTGAATCAAGACTTACTAACTGGTACAAAATCCACAATCGGAAGTATCAGTCAGTGGTTAAAGTATGTTTGGCATCTTTCGTTTGGTAAACGAGGATTCTTACTTCACGACCCCGTAATATTAGTAGGTTTACTTATCGCATTTTTTTATTCAATTAAACAAAAAGGTGAAAAACAATTATTTGCAATTTTTACTCTAATTTCATTCTTTTCTCTTTTTGTTTACTATTCTCTTTTTGGAAAAAATGCAGGTGGAGTTTCATACTCTGTTCGTTGGTTTGTTATTTCCATTCCTATATTCATACCGCTATTAATAGAATGGACCGCCAAACAAAAAAAGAAATTATTTGCTTTAATTATATTTCTTTGCTTAGCACTTTCAATAATTCAAGTATCAGCCACCGGAAATGTAATTTCAAGTACTAATCGTTTCAAAGATCGTCATAGTTTTATTAACACAACCGATAACTTTCCAAACTATTTTTGGTCACAATACAGTACCTGGAAAAAATTTATAATAAATATTGTTAAATAATATGACAAAACAAAAAAAAGAACAACTAGAGTTTGCGGGATTTATGCAAGAAGCACGTAGTGATGATTGGTATATTCAAAAATACAATGAATTAGAAAAAGAGAATATTATTTCCAGAGATTTTCCTTGTAAATTTAATTTTGTACCTAATGATGAAGATGAGGATGACCCTTGGAAATCATTAGGTGGACAAGTAAAAAGTGAAAGACAAAAATATTCGGTCCATAACTTAGATCCTCACAGAAAAAATGGCCCTTTTGTTCTCCAATATTTACCATCTATAAAAGAAGAAGGGAAGAAGAATATTCAATTATTATATTTAGTAATTAACGCCGAAGTTGATGAAAATGGTGATCCAGTAGAAAAATTTGATGCTTATCCAATTAACAGAAAAAAAATATCGACTGTGGAGGATTTTAAAGAAATGTTTTTTAAATAATTGAGTTTAAAATTTCTTCTAATTCTTCAACACTCGTGACACAAACTAATTTTTTTTTCAATTCTTTAGTGGAAAAATTAATATTTTCCCCTATTTTATCTTGTTTAAAATATAATAAAAGGTGTTTTCGAAAAGTAACAATCGATTTCTCTCCAAAATATTTAACATGAAGTTTTGCATGATGAATTATGGTATCAATTCTCTCTCGTAAATTGACTTTACCATCACTAAATACCCATGGATTACCAAGAGCCCCTCTTCCAATCATTACACCATCAGCTTTGGATATTTTAAGACAACTTTTGATATCATCAGCATTTCTAATATCACCATTAGCAATGATTGGAATATTAATAACATCTTTTACTTTTCTAATAATATCCCAATTAGCTGAACCCGAATATCCTTGTTTTTTTGTTCGACCATGAATCGTTAAAAGTTGTATTCCAGCTTTTTCTAATTTAGGAGCAAATTCAATTATTTCGTTTTCACTAGACCAACCCAATCTAGTTTTGGCAGATAAAACAACATCTGGATTATCTTTTCGTATTTGTTTAACAATTTCAATTGCCCGCTCATGATCTTTCATCAAAGCAGCGCCCGCCTTGTTCTTGTTAGTAATTTTTGGAACTGGACAACCCATATTAATATCTATTCCGTCTGGCTTGTATTTACTTTGTATTATCTTAACTGCGTTTGACATTATATCTGGCACCGAGCCAAAAACTTGAATTACTATTGGTCTTTGAATTTCATTAAATTTACACATCTTTAATGTTTTTTCGCTATTTCGAACAATTGCCTCACTACTAACCATTTCTCTAAAAATGACAAAATTCTTACCACTTACCTCTCTGCATATATCACAAAAGGGGCTATCAGTATAATCAGCCATGGGTGCTAGTGCTAAAATCGGTTTTTTCATTTTTTGAAACCACATAGAATAAATACAGGGGCAATTTTAATTGCCCCTGTATGATAAGAATTTATTTAAAATTAGAATTTAAACTTTTCTGCATATTGACCAATTAATGGCAATGGTTCTTTTTTGTTGTTTACCACATTTACAATTCCTAAAACAACCATAACGAGTACAAACAAATTAACTAGCCAAGACACAAAATATATCATGGGACTGATTATGAAGGCGATAAGTGCTATTAAAAATACCATCAAACCTTGTTTAACGTGATACTTAACGAATGGATCATCCTTTGCATCTGTTAAAAGTGGTACAAAAAATAATATGTAAGCTATAACTCCCATTACAATATTATTTTCTACTTTCTTTTCACCACCACCAACTTCTGGCACTTTACTATTTAAATTGTCTGGATTATTTGTTTTGTTTTCTTCCATACAATAATGTTAATTATTAATTAATTACCAATATATTATATCAAATTTCTTCTTACATTTCAACCAGTGTACTGTCCCCAATAATTAATTTATGGCCGTTACCTTGATCTCTTCCAATTACTTGGGCATTTTTTCCAAGAATGCTATTGGATATTTTTACATCACAATTAATATTACAATCAGAAAATATTAACGAATTTGATATATTAGCTTTAGAAATACTAGAATTATCACCAATTGTAGTATGTGGACCAATTGTACAATTTTCCATTTTACAATTTTGTCCGATTATAACAGGCCCAGTAATTACAACATTTTCACCCACTACGCTGTTTTTTCCAATAAATACTCTATTTTCCCATTTAGCACTATCATCAAATGAAGCACTTTCAATTTGAAAAAAATCATCACTCAACTGATCCATTAGTAAGGCACTGGCTTTTATTAAATCATCTGGCTTACCAGTATCTTTCCACCAACCAGTAATTTCTTGATAACCAACATTAAAATTATTTTTTAAAAGATATGAATGTAGATCAGATATCTCGTATTCTCCCCGATGACTTTTTTTAATATTTTTGAAAGCTTCAAAAAATAGTTTAGGGCCATACAAATATATTCCAGTAACTGCAAAATCATTAGGTGGATTTTCTGGCTTTTCGACAATATCAATCAATTTACCATCCTCATTAAAATATGGGACACCAAAACGTTCCGGATCTTGAACTTTTGACAAAGCCAACATACAATCACAGTTTTCTTTCTCAAATTTATCAACCAAATTGTTGAGATCACTTAATATGATATTATCAGAAAGATAGAACATAAACGGATCATCACCAATAAACTGATGAGCAACGTTAACAACATGAGCTATTCCTTGTGGACCACCAGTCTGTTCAAAGTATGTAATATTAATCCCCCATCTACTACCATCACCAACCACTTTCTGTAATTCAGTCTCGCCCGGATTAGTATTGATAAATATATCTTTCACACCAGCTTTGACCACTTTTTCAATTGCATGAAAAATCATTGGTTTATTTGCCAGTGGGATTAAATGCTTGTTAATTGTCGTTGTAATGGGGCGCAATCGTGTTGCATGTCCCCCACCGGTTAAAATTGCTTTTGTTATCATATTACCAAAAAATGAAAAGTTTAATTATGTAAAAATATATACTTAATATTGGATTTGCTATATACCTTAATAGCCAATTATCAATATCTTCAAATTTTATTACTCCAACTGCGTGATTTAATAAATATGAATCAGATCGTTTTTTCAATAACTGAATTTTTTTTCTTTTCTTTAACCACATGGCTAAATTACTAATATTTAACCAATAACCATATACCCGTATTTTGCTTTTAAACCAGCCATCTTTAAGAGAAAATATCAACAAACCGATTTCCATAATAACAGCCATAGGTAAAAAAAGCAATAATGTAGGCCATTTAAAATACATAAGCATAATAGCAAATCTATTACGTTCCATTAAATAGTACTTTTCCTTGTTTCTTTTAAAATCATATTTATGATAAAACAAAGAATCACAAACCAATTCTAACTTATACCCTAAACTTCGTAAACGAAGGGAATATTCCAAATCATCATGATAGATAAATAGATCCTCGTCCCACAAACCATGTTTTTCCAATAAATCAACCCTCATCATCAAAGCCGCTCCACTTAAATATCCAACATCTTTTTCCCCTTTATCTAATACATCAATATTTTTTTTATACAAATTACAGTATCCAAATCCTAAATAATGAAAATTATTACCAGCGCTATTAATCAAACTTCTGTTTGAATCAAGTAGTACTAATGATTGAACTGCACCAATTTCCAATTCACTCTCCATTCTTTCAACTAATTTTTTAATCGCATGACTCTCTAATACCCCATCACCATTGTGTAAAAAAACATAGTCAAAATTATTTTCAATCGCATAACGCATACCCACATTATTTCCTCCCACAAAACCCAGATTTTCACTTTGAGCTAAGATATTTATTTTAGGTAACTCCCCTTTATTTTTTTCAACCGTTTTTTCAATAAATGGTAAAGCTGATTGTTCATCTTCTTTATGTGAATTATATACAATTAATAATTCAACATTTTCTTTTGAATATGTTTGTTTTTTGATGCCATCCAAAGCTGGCTCCAAAAACTTAAGAGGTTCACTAGACCAACACAAATAAATTATAGCTACTTTCTTATTCATAATCACACGTAATATTTATTAGACCCTTTCCATTTCCACATATATTGAAACCAACTCTTTAGATGAGCACGGGCTAATTTGTTCTTTAATAACGATTTAAATATTCCAGGAGTCTTGGCTGAACCTCGTCCATGATCGTGTTGAATAGATGCATCATGAATAAAATATACATACCAACCTTTATCCCACATACGTCGACACCAATCACTGTCTTCAGCATACATCCAAAATCTTTCATCAAACATTCCCACTTCATCAATTGCATCTTGTCGAACAAACATGGCTGCTCCCATTATCCAATCAACCGGAATAGTTTCATCATGTTCAAAATCATTCATAAAATAGCTATCATATACTTTTTTTCCATTTCCAATTTTTCCTAATTTAGTACGACTATACAAAGGTTGAAAAAACTTTGGAAAACGATAACACGAATTTTGTCTCTTCCCATCAGGATACACAATTTTCGGTCCAGCAATACCAACCTTTGGATTCTGTTCCATAAATTCATAAATACGTCTAATAATACTCTGACCGTTAATAAAGACAGTATCTGGATTTAAGACAAAATGATACTTAGATTCAATATTTTTCATTCCGTTATTCTGCGCTTTGGCAAAACCATAATTTTTATCATTTTTAATAAATTTCAAATTAATTTCAGAATATTTATTCAATAAATCGCTTTCAATACTATCTAACGAATTATTATCAACAACTGTAATATGCAAATTAATATTTTGACTATCATAAAACAGAGACTCTAAACATTTTAAAATCTTTTCTTTGCTATTATAATTTACGATAACAACATTTACATCGAACATATTCTATCTAATGGTGACTTAATTTTCTGTAATTTACTACTAGCTACTTTTGTATACATTTGAGTAGTTTCAATTCTCTTGTGCCCTAACAATTCTTGTATGTACCTAATATCTACTCCACTCTCAAGCAAATGGGTGGCATAACTATGCCGAAAACTATGTGGTGTTACTTTTTTCAAAATACCTGCTTTTCCAACCGAATCAGAAACAATTTTACTAATAGTACGAGTAGTCAATTTATGACCCACCCTATTAGTAAAAACAAAATCTTTTCCAGTCTTTAAATTGGCTTGCTTTAGCAAAATATCCACTAAACGTTCAGGCAAAGGAACAATTCGATCTTTTCCTCCCTTGCCTTGGCAAATATACACTATATTCCTATTAAAATCAATATCTTGCATCCTCAAACAAACTAATTCACTGATACGTAAACCCGCACCATACGACAAACTAATCATACAGTAATGTCGAGAACTAGAAGAATTCTTCAGTATTTTACCAACTTCTTCAATAGACAACACAACTGGTAAGCGTCGATTTTTCTTGACAGAAGGTATTCTCACAAAAAAAGAACGCTTGTATACCATTTTATAATAGAATTTAACAGCATTCAGAGCCAATGATACAGTACTTGATGAATTACTATCTGCCAAATGACCCAGATATTCTTTAATATCCTCAACACCCACATCACGAGCGCTTTTATCACAAAATGTTAATAATTTTTTATTATAGTAAACATACGATTTTAAAGTACGAGGACTATAGTTTCGTATTTTTAATTCACGCTTAAGAGTAGCAAACTCTTGCTTGTTTTTATCCATATATTAATATATACTTACAATGTGATTAGAAATGGGTTCTAATCACATATTTTTATCAATTATTCATCTTATTCTACAATAGAATATATGAAATTCTGATAAAACACGTTAGATGACATACAGTTTTCCGTTGAAGCTAAAGCTTCACATTTTTAAAGGAAATACGATATTGTTTTTTATCTTTTTAGAGGGGAAAAGTTGTGTCCCGCCGTGGGGACACGGCGGGACGGTTTATTTATAGGAGAATACAATTATGCCTGCTAAACTTACAATTAAAGACATGCAAAAGCTTGCTACCAAACATGGTGGTAAATGTTTATCTACCAAATATGGTAATGCAAGGACTAAACTCAGATGGAAATGTACCAAAGGCCATATATGGGAGACAACACCTGAAAAAATCCATATGGGACGATGGTGTCATAAATGTGCTGGTGAAAGAAACGGAAATTTAAGACGATCTAATATTATACAAATGCGAGAGCTTGCCACAAAGTTAAGTGGTAAATGTCTATCGAAAAATTATGTTAGTGCAGTAAACAAATTAAAATGGCAGTGTGTTAAAGGTCATGAGTGGATGGCAACTCCTACTAATATAAAAAGGGGAAGTTGGTGCCCTACGTGTGGAGCAAAAAGAACAGGTGATGCTCTAAGATTAAATATTGGGATGATGCAAGAACTAGCAAAAAAACGAGACGGTCTATGTTTGTCAAAAAAATATATTAACACCACCACACATTTAACATGGAGATGCGCTGAGGGTCACGAATGGATAGCTGTTCCCTCTAGCATCATTTCAGGAACATGGTGCCCTGAATGTAGTTTACAAAATATCACAGAAAATATTTGTCGTGAAATATTTGAAAAAATATTTAATAAGAAATTTCCGAAAATTAAACCTCTTTGGTTAGTCAATGATGATGGAAATAGAATGGAGTTTGATGGTTATAATAAAGAATTGCAATTGGCCTTTGAATACCACGGGGTTCAACATTATAAATACAATTCATTCTTTTATCGAGGTAACAAGCAGAATTTTACCAAACGAAAGATTGACGATAAAACAAAACATCGCTTAAGTAAAGAAAAAGGTATAATGTTGGTAGAAATCCCTTTTACTATTAACATATTAGATTTATACAAACACATAATCACACAGTGTAATAGTTTGGGTGTCCAAATACCACGGCATAAAAAAATTGACGTTAGCAAAATTCAATCAACGTACCGAAAAAAAAATTTACTTTTTTTAGAAAAGATTGCGAAAGACCAGGGTGGAAAACTTATTTCAAAAATATACCTTGGAACACATTCAAAACACATATGGGCGTGCTCAAAAGGCCACAAATGGACAGCTACACCACATAATATCAAAAGTGGTAAATGGTGTCCTAAATGTGGAGCAAAAAATGTGGGTGACTTAACTAGATTAGGCATAGAGGAAATGCAAGAATTAGCATCAAACAAAGACGGAAAATGCTTGTCTACAAAATATACTAATGCAAGGACAAAACTCAAATGGAAATGTTTAAAAGGTCATGTTTGGGAAGCTGAGCCTAACAAAATTCAACAAGGAAGGTGGTGTGCAAAATGTTCTAAAAGACATCCTCTTAATATAAAAGAAATGCAAGAAATTGCAGCTAAGAAAGGTGGGGATTGTCTGTCTGCAAAGTATATTAATGCAAGAACGAAGTTAAGATGGCAATGTGCTCAAGGACACAAGTGGGAAGCAGTTCCTTATAGTGTAAAAAGTGGTACTTGGTGTCCTGTGTGTGCAAGAGCATGAGCAAATAATTAAAGAAATAATATGTTTGATAATCTAAAAAAAATAAACCTCGAAAAGTATCTTGAAAGTTATACTGGAGACATAAGCAAAGAAATGTGGCTAATTGCTCTTGATGACTTTATTAGCACACTTTCGGAAGAAAATATAAATGTCCTACAATCAAAAATAAACCTCGAACAAAATGTTTATAGGATAAACGATCTTGTGTATGAAATAATGATAGCATGTGTGTACCATCCCAAGGCTATATTTGTCGAAGAAAGTAAGAAAAAAAATCAAAAGACTTATGATCTTTTTGACGAAAAAAGTAACCTTAAGGTTGAAATAAAATCGTTAAATGAAGGCGATGATGAAAAAGAAAGACATAAAAAAAATGAATTTTTATGTAATGTGGCAAAGGCTTTAACGGAGTCAGAAAAAGAAAAATTGATATCGATCATAAAAAAGAAATGTGTTAAAATTTTAGAAAAAGCAGTTGAACAAATAGAGAGTAAAGGAAAAATTTATATGATATGGGATCGCAATCTATTCACTAGCGAAAATATTGGCACTAAATATGAGCCAAAATATACACAAACTCGCCCCACGAACTTAAACGATGATGAATTTAGCAAAATAGTAAAAGAATGCATACCTATTTTTTCAAATGAAAGTATAATAATTGAAACACTGTTTTTCGGTGATTTGCAAAATAAAGTAGCACAATATAGTGTTTGAGAGAGAGAATTCACCCCTTTAATTCCCCTCTTTCTTGCCAAAAAAATCAATTAATCATATAATACACTGAATATTTTAACTAATTTTAATATATAGTTATGAATTTTAGATACAACTCATTTCAAAGAATTGGGAAGAAGGTACTTAGGATATTTTTTCCAGTCCAAAAATCATCATACACACTTGGACACGTTGATGATATTTGTAGTGTTAACCTAGTACCACCTGAAAAATTAAAAACTTTTTTTGCTGATTGTATAAAAATACTTCAAAATGTAAAAGGTGATAAAATCGGAGACTATCTTGAATTCGGTATTTTCAATGGTTCTTCCATATCAAGCATGTACTTAACTGCAAAAAAGCTAGATCTTAAATCTATGAGATTTTTTGGCTTTGATGCATTTCAAGGATTACCAGCTGGAGCTGAAAATGAAGATGATGGGGTTTGGAAAAAAGGCTTCTATACATGTTCATTTGAAAAAATGAAAAATTGTTTGAGGAAAAAAGATATTAATCCAGATGATATTAAATGGGTGGAGGGATGGTATGAAGATACACTTAATGATAAAACAACCAAAGAACTAAAATTAGATAATATTGGTATCGTTTTCATTGATTGTGATACCTACAGCTCATCAAAGGCAGTTCTCGACTTTATTGGTCCATTGCTTAAAAAAGAAGCTATCCTATGTTTTGATGATTGGAAATTAAATGATCTTGATATTAAAGGCATGGGAGAATACAAATCATTTAATGAATTTTTAGAAAAAAATACACACCTAGAAGCAAAAGAAATTAAATCATATAATCGAAAATCAAGATCATTCTTAATAACACCAAAAAATCTATGAGCAAAGCAAAGAAAATCAACGTTGCCATACTTGGCGTAGGGAGTCTTACAAAAGCACTCGTTGAAGGCGTCTCTTTCTATACAAAGAATGCTAAAGAACAAACCGGACTATTACATCCTAAGGTTGGTAATTACAAGGTTAAGGACATAAACTTTGTATGTGCCTTTGATGTTGACGAAAGAAAGATAGGAAAAAAATTACATAGAGCAATTTCTATGGGTGCCAATATAACCAAAAAGATTACTGCACCAGTAAAGTATGATGCTATTGTTCATAGAGGACCCACTCTTGATGGTGTTATTAAAGAAATGAAAGGTAATTTTGTTCAGGAAAGTAAAAAACCAGCTGTAGACGTTGCAAAAATTTTAAAAGAAACAAAAACTGATGTTGTTGTTAATCTTGTTCCATCAGGAAGCGATGAAGCAACCCACTTCTACGCAGAAGAAGCACTAAAAGCAGGTTGTAGCTTTGTAAATTGTATCCCTACCCCCCTAGCTACTATTACTAAGTGGAGAAATAAATTTGAAAAGAAAGGACTTGTTCTTCTAGGTGATGATACTAAAAGTCAATTAGGAGCAACAATGCTTAATCGAATTATATTACAACTATTACAAATGAGAGGAATTAAAGTTACTAAAACTCATCAAGATAACAGTGGTGGTAATGCAGATCACTATAATTTACTATACAGATCAAAACACAAAGAAAAATCTAAAAGTGCAGCCCTAAAACATTATTTAAACAAAGATGATGCAGAACCAACTGTAAAATTTGCATACACAGGCACACCATCTGGTCATAAAATAGTGACTCTTAACATTGAAGGTGAAATATTTGGACGAACCCCAATAGTTATAACTGCAAACATTGAAGATGAAATTAGTATTAATGGAGCTGGAACAGTTGTGGACGCGATTAGAATTGCACAACTTTTAGTAGATAAGAAAAAACAAAAAGATGCAGCAAAAGCATGTCCTTTCTTGATGAAAACTCCACCCAAACATCTTCCCGATTCAGAAGCATATGAAGCGTTTGACGATCTAATAAAGTAATAGGCATAGACGGTAAATTTGGGGCTCAGGGAATTCACCCCTTTAATTCCCCTCTTCCCTTCGCCATGAATGTTAAAAAACAAATCGAATACCTTTTGTATATATCCCGACTGTGGTCGGGATAACGGAAAACATGTACATCACCTAACAAGGTATATCTGGTGTACGAGCTAAATATAAATTATTTTACCATGAATTCAATCGACTTACTCGGATATGCTGCAGGTATATTAGTAGTTATATCTCTATTGCCACAGACGGTTAAAAGTTGGAAGACTAAATCAACTAGGGACTTATCATTGTGGAGATATATAATATATTGTGTGGGCTTAATACTATGGATAACTTATGCTGTCATTATCAACAATGGTCCGGTGGCTGTTATGAACAGTATTGGGTTAGTATTAGCGCTATCCATATTATATCTGAAAGTCAGATATAAATAATTTATATTCTTAACGCTCGCCACCCAAACATATAATACTTGTATGATGGTGAGTGATATTGTATCATACAAGTATTATCTGCTTCAGATATACCTAGACGTTGTACGAAATATTATTCTTTAAACAAATACTTTTAGGGGAAGAGGAGATAAACAAAATGACCTTGAGAAATATTCTCAGTTCAAGCATGATTATGGTTGGATTTACCTTGATAGCTGGTAGTTGCACCTTAGCTGGACATGGGGGGATAAGTGATCTTGCAGGTCTAGGGGGAGCTCTCCTAGGAATAGCTTTAGTGCCACTTGGTCTTCGTTTGATGAACTAGTGGCTACAAGCTTCAACATGGGAAAAAATTTGAGGCAAGTTACTCCCCTGCTTGCCTCCCTTAAAAGTATTTGTTTATATAACGAACAAGAATAATACATCGCACAACAAGGTATATGAGGTTTCGCTTCGGCTCCACCCAAATCAGTCTCACGAAGCTGGTGGCGCTTCGCGCAATTGTACCAGCTCCATTCGACTGACTTCTCATGATACCTAACGTTATCGGAAATAAATTTTTTGATTATTTGTTTTTTTGTGATTGACGAACGGTGTGTGGGGGCGACGACGAGCGAGCAAATTGAGGGGGAATTAGGTATTTTCGCCCATTATGAAATGGGCTCAAACGAATTTTAATAAAAAATATGACAAAAGACAAGTTAACAAAAGAAGAGCTCGCCGAAGTTGTGTATCAAACACTATCTAGTCATTTTAACATTGATAAATTTTTTAAAGATATTAATTTTCCACTACTTAATAAGTATTTACAAAATGGGAACGAAACAGAAAATGACATACTGAAAGCGTATATATTTTATCTTTGGATTATTATGCTTTCAATGCAAAAAATGTTTCCAAACGATTATAAAGAAGTGCTAAATATTTTTATAAAACTTTGGTGGAATCGTGGTGAATTGAAAAAAACATACAAAAATATAGAAGGTGTAATGTTGGTACTAAACTCTGATTTTAATAAATACGAAAACGCGATTTCAGATAAAAACGACCCTGTTTTAAACCTTTGTAAAACTTTTCTTAATTACCTTTTTAATAAAGAGTTGACAGACATAAGGGCGATATTCCATGTCGGCGTTTATTTTGATGAGACATCAAAAGTGTATAATAAAATTTTCTCAAAAATAAGATTAAAATAATTTTATGGTAGCTATTTTTCACCTAATTATTTAACTCTTTATGAATCCAGTATCTCTAAAAAATAAAACTGATGAGGAAGTTTTAAATACTGTTGATCAGAGTGGAATATACCAAATCAGGGCTGTAGTTGAAATAATAATCCGTTTAAAAGCTACTCTCAATGAAAATACGGAAGCAACCAAGGACTTTAATAAGAATAGTTCTAAACAAACGCAGGAAGTAATAAATCTCACTAAATGGATGCTGTATCTCACCATAATAATTGGTTTGCTTACTTTTCTACAATTGCTAAATATTTTTGTTAATAGATAAAAGAGGTATGACAAAAGAGGAATTAAAAGCCCAATTCAAAAAGGCTATTGAAATTAATAAATATAATTTTGATGTAGAATATTTAAATCAGCTGGATTTAGAAATTATTTATATAGAAGAAGAAAAGGATGATAGGATTAAAGTCTCATACAAAATACACAATTTTAATTTCAGTGAAACTGATGAAAATGAAATAAGTTGCCAATTAAATGGCTTTGGCATCGCGTTATATCGTTCGATTTTCTCAGATTCAGATTTAATGAGGAAAGATCCTGAAACCGCGCGACTCATTGACTTAGCCGGAGAAGAGGCCGAGGTAATAGCAGAAAAAAGGAGAAAGAAAAACAGATGCTGGTTTTATAAGATATTCCTGTTTTTAGAATCCGAACTCGCTTACATGGGAATGTGTCATGTTGTTTGGCACGAACAAAAAAAATTCTCAAAGACAGATACAATATTGATTGGCAAACCCCACAAGATAAGTGCCCAGACGCCAAGTTTGATTAAAATTATGTTTATCATTTTCTTCACTTATAATTTAGTAATCATCTCTAAAAATCCCTTAATTTAGCCAAAAAAAACACCTCTTGACACTACTATATCAACGTACTGATATAGTAAGATAATCGTGAAAATGCCGACATTTTTACAGATTTTCACGGTTATCTTGACAAAAGAGTAAAAATAGTGTATAATAGTGTTATTATTCACTATTTATAATAAATATGCCCAAAACACTACATGTTTTAAACACAATTTCTCTCTTAAGAGAACGCTTTTATACTACCTCTATTGGAAAACAAGATCTTTTAAGATTACTAAGCGAAGCAGAAGTGGCCGAGCAGGTATACAACTCTAACGCAATTGAAAACAGCACACTTACTCTGGAAGAAACCGAAAAAATACTTTTACAAATAGACTTAGACAGATATATCACTGAAAGAGAAATTTTTGAAGCAAAAAATCTGGCACGGGTGGTGTCGTATATTGGCAAAAGAGCCAAAGAACAGGAGCTCACTTTAGAAGTAATTTTATCGCTTCACAAAATGTTAATCGCCAATATCCGCGACGAAATTGCCGGCAGGTTTAGAAAAGATAATGAATTTGTGCGAGTTGGCAGTCATATCGCCCCTAACCCAAAAGAAGTGGTGGACCGCTTGGAAAAAATGTTATCCGAGTATAATGCCACTAATCATGAAAATATAATTAAGAGGATTGCAAAATTACATCTTGTTTTTGAGTACACTCACCCATTTTGCGACGGCAATGGTCGCATTGGACGAGTGATAAATAATTATTTATTGATACGCGAAGGATTTGTGCCAATAAACATCAAATTTATTGACAGAAATAAATATTATAATGCGTTTAAAGAATTCGATGAAAAAGGCGCAACTGGAATTATGGAAGAAATTGTCGGCAAGGCGCTTACCAACAGCTATCACAAACGGCTGGCGTATTTAGATGGCGCGCAAATAATGACTCTCGCTGAATATGGAAAAATAAATAAAATATCGCACTCTAATTTAATAAACAAAGCTACTCGCCAAACAATAGAAGCATTTCTAGAAAAAGGCGTATGGAAGATAGGTGTTGCTCAAAAAAATAATATAAGCAAATCAAAAAATCACATTTAATGCATCGCAAACGAAATGGCTCGGGGGGCATTCACCCCTTTTGTTCCCCTCTGCCCCCTTTCGCCATAGTGATTGACGCCCCCCCCTGCCCCCGTGATTGAACGGTGAGCGAAAAAAACAAATAATTAAAAAATTTACAACATATAACAGCCGATATGCGATTCAAGAAAAAGAGTGTATAATATTTTCAATGGATACTCTTTTTCTTTCTCCCATATTTTTACTCCCTTTGGTCGTAAAAACATCGCATATCGGCGACGTTAGCTGAAATAGCGATAAAAAGAAGAAGTAAAAAAGAGCGTTAACCAATTTTTTAGATGATACTCTTTTTTATCTTATCGCTACATCACATAACAAGGTATATCTGGCGTTCGAGCTAAATATAAATTATTTTCTATGAATTCAATTCATTTACTCGGATATGCTGCTGGTATAATAGTAGTTATATCTCTATTGCCACAGACGGTTAAAAGTTGGAAGACTAAATCAACTAAGGATTTATCATTGTGGAGATATATAATATATTCGGTGGGCTTAATTCTATGGATAACTTATGCTATTATTATTAATAACGGTCCGGTGGCTGTTATGAATAGTATTGGGTTAGTATTAGCGCTATCTATACTTTATCTGAAAGTCAGATATAAATAATTTAATTCTTAACGCTCGTACCCCCAAACATATAATACTTGAATGATATGGAGAAATATTATATCATATAAGTATTATCTGCTTCAGATATACCTAGACGTTGTACGAAATTAATAAAAAAGTATGGAAATAATACTAATAATATTAACGATAGTTTTTCTACAAGGAAGTAGTGTTCCGCAATTTATTAGGAACTATAAAACAAAATCAACTAAAGATATTTCCATATTTTTCCCCTTGATGATAGTTTTGGGATATATATTAGCATTAATAGTAGCTATTTTAACTGAAAATATCTATTTTATAATTCTTTATAGCATAGGTATTATTAATTTTTTATTATTAATTATACAGATTTTGTTTTACAGAAGAAAAAACATTCACTAATTTTTTTATATGAAACCAAACGAACAAGAAAACATATACACAGACGATGTAGATTATGCAAATACGCCAAATGACTCTGTTTGGGGTACAGAAGATAAAGCTACAAATGGTCTATTGGAAAGCGTCAATATCTCGGGGAAATGGCTTAATTTGTGTGCGGGTGATGGCAGGTTTAATAACCACCTACTCAATAAAGCTAATGAAGTTGTTGCTGTTGATATTGACAAAAGTGCCTTACAAAAAATTATTCGTATTACACCAGATACACTTAAGAATCGCCTTGCAATACAGACAATGAATGTTACTAAGCCATTTCCGTTTAAGAATAATACATTCGATGGCGTGTTTTGCGTTGGCACTCTCCATCTTTTTCCAAAACCAGTTTTCAAAAGAATACTTGGTGAAATTCAAAGAATATTAAAGCAAAATGGGCACATTATTATAGATTTTGCTACAGATATTAAAAGAACCTACCCTGACGGTAGTCTTTGGATTGTTGAGAATGAACCGAATTATACTTTAACTGAAGCTCTTACTTTTTTAAAAGAGACATTCAAAGATTATGAAATAAATATCATCACCGACAGGGTGGATCCTGAAAAAGTAAAATTAGACGACAAAGAGTATATGTTTTCTTCAAGCTTTATACTTATTAACGCAATAAAAAAATAAATTTGCCCTGATTAAATTTCGCCTATCGGCGAAATATGAATTATTCATTACATAGTACAACAAGGTGTATACTGTTTCGTGAAGAAGAAATGTGTTTGATTTTTTACCTCATAAAAAAGATAACCCCACGCCGGAAGACCGGGTGGGGCGTGATGAACGGATTGATGAGGAGCTCTACCAGTGGTTACGAATGCGACGCTTATGTTCGCCGACAAGCTCGGCGCGAACATCCTCCATCCACGTGGCGAAGTTGTGAAGATTCCAACCACTTGCCCGATCACGGAGAATTTTAAGCTCCAATTCCATCTCCTTTTGCGCATCCTCCCCGTCGTAAGGAAGATCAGGGAGAAGATTCAGAAAGGCCCTGAACGCACACGCAGCTTCTGCATAGACTGATGCGTATTGCAAACTTTCATGGACTCCCTGAGCCTTTTCAAGCGCCTCACTGAGGCGCTCAGATATCAACTTAACCAATTTATTCATGACCTCCTCCTAACGTGATCGCGATATTACGACAGTCAACATTATCACGATCGCGCCTCGCTTGTCAAGCTAACGAAGGGGGGAAAAGAAAAATCCCTAATTAAAAAAAATCAAATTTCTTCTCCACCCCACCTAAATAATTACCCTCTTGTATGATAACGAATGATATTGTATCATACAGAAGATAATTACTTCGCATACACCTAACGTTGTACGAAATAGCGATAAGATAAAAGAATAAAAATTATGAGAAAACCAAACGAGGGGTCATTCGTCCCTGACTCCGAAAAATCAAAGTCACTTGAAGTTCTTAATATCCCAGAAGTGAGGATTAGTTCTGCTTCTTTTGTTAGAATCAAAGATGAAAAAAATAGATATGCTTTGTTGGTTAATAAAAATAAGGCTAAGAAGAATATAGTCGTATTAACTCCTATCGGGGGCGCGGTTGAAGCAACGCCAACAGGTATAGAAAAGTTAAAAAAATTGCTTGAAATAGATGACAGTGCCTTTGAAGAAGGTAATGATCTCAGGTTTAGGATGAGTGGTAAAAAAGCGAATGAGTATAAGAAGTGGTTTCTTTCTGGTGAGCAAAGAGAATCAGATCCTAGTCGCGAAATTTTCGAAGAATTGGTTGATGAGGCAAAACTTATAGATATGGAAGATTTAGAGGAGCTCCAATGTAATAGAGCTGGCTACGCAACTGAATTAGCCCAAACCACACGAACAGGACTAGAGGGACAAATAACCCTTCGTTTGTTTGAAATTTTTGACACAGAAATTAAACCCGCGACCCTGCAAAAGCTGGTTGATCTCTCACAAAACTCCAATTCACTGATTAGATTCGTTACAGAGGACGAAATAAGAAATGGTAAAACTGAAGATGGTACAGAAATCGTTACAGCGACACAATCATTATTAGATACCGACAAGACAATACCAGACTTTGAATAAATTTTTTTTAATTTTACATAATAACATACATCTGAATAGCTCCTAATATTCTTTTTTTGTAATGTTGCTAAATTGCTGAAAAAAATATACTATTTATGCATAGTCATAATTAACTTAAAAATTATTTTATGAATCAAAAAATGTCCAAAAAAGAGATTCAGAAACGAACCAAAGCGATAGAAGACATCTATCAAGAATTTGTTATTAAACTTAATAAACTCAAAAAGAAACAGAGTAAAATAACTAATCAATTTATGAAAATTTTAAATCAAATAAAAATAGAAGAGATTAAAAAAAGTTTAAAATAATTAATATGCCACAACCAGAACAACTACCATCTCAATTTGAACAACTAAACAATAAACCACTCCAAGAAACAGAAGAACCGGAAAGAAAAATTGAAACACCAGAAGATCTAATTGATTTTGGTAAACAAACAGCATCACATATTAAAAAAACATCAACAGCGATGATTGAATCAAATTCACAGCAAATAGAATCTGTTATTGCTTCTATTGAGGGGGCATCAGAACATGTTGATGAGAAAAAGACTGCCGTTGCTGAGGTAAATCAAGAAATAGCGGATCTTGCCACATTAACCAAGGGTAAAATTGATGCATTGATGGGCGAATTAATCACCGTAGAAAATGATGCAGAAAAAAGAGAGAAGTTGGCGGAGAAGTGCCAACAAGTAGTTGGTAAAATTGTTGACTGGGCAGAGAAATATGATATTGATATTTCTCACATAAAAAAATTAGGTGGTGGTTTCGTCAATGTTGTTCTTTTGATTGAAACCCCCGATGGCAAGGGGTATGTTGCTAAAGCTTTTGTAGAAGAAGAGGAAGCGCGAGTAACAAAACAAGCTCAAGTCGAATTTGATAATATTGCAAAAAATGACGAAGTGTTTATTCCAAAAGTTATAGGATGGATTGATGAAAAAACAGTTATTTCCGAAAAGGCTGAGGGTAAACCCATTCGTAAAATTCTGGAGGGTGCAAGAGACAACCCAGAACAAATCTCTGAGGCTCTCACGGCTTTTTTTGATCTTGGCGCTACATTGGCAAGTATACATGAACGCACTGAAAAGCCTTTGGAGGAGGTAGAGCTTAGCTCCGAAGACGACAATTATCGTATTAACGCACAAAAGTTTATCAAACACCTTACCTCTCATATTGATAGCGGTCTGCTTGATATAGATGATGAGATGTTAGAAAATCTAACTCAAAAAGTGGATACTATAACTAAAGGAGGTTTTGTTTCTCTTATCCATGGAGATGCACATTTAGATCAGTTTTTTAAAGCTCCAGACAAATCAACACTAAGTATCGTAGATTATGATAGTATTCATCTGGGTGACCCCATGGCTGATGTAGCTCGAAGTTTGTCAAGCATCCGTGATTGGAGTCGCAAGATGAATATACCCGATGTCTTATTGCGAGAAGTTGAAAAAAGTTTCTTTGCTGGATATCAACGTACTAGAACAGAAACACATCATACAAGCGAGTCAGAATTTGATCAGGCTAAAATTCTGGCTTATGAAGGCAGGTTAAATCTAGTTCAACTTAAACAATTTGGTAAATTACGTGAAAAACTCAAATCTGTTTTGCCTGAAAACCAAACTGAAGCTGATTTCTATAGAGCCTTTGAAAACGGTGAAATTGTTGATATGAAAGCCTATGGATTTGACGAAAAAGAAACAAACGATATTAAAGAACTAATTGCTATTCGAAATAATGTATCGGATATTATTCAATATCTACACTCACTTGATGTTTAAAGAATTGGTTAAAATAATATTTAGATTATGAAAAATTTCAACGGCGTTATTATTGAGGAAAGTCTTGTAAACAAAGATGTTTTAGGGAAAGTGAAAATTATCAAGACAAATGTTGAACAGGTAACAAAAGAACATAAAACGCCATGGATACAACAATGGACACTACACACCGTTGAAATTTTAGAAAATCAAGCCGATAATATTGCAGAAGAAGTCAGTAAGGCGTTAGACACTGCACACGATTGGTATGCTGATTTTAAAAATAATAATTTCCACTATATCATCTTCCGTAATAAAGTATTTAAAGTAGATCGTTCCAAACCAGAACAATATGATAACGTAACAAAATATGGCATTTCACTCGGAATTCCAGATTATCAGCTTGATTTTTCGCCAGATATTAAAGAATGGGAGAGATAAAACCGCCCACCCTTGCCAGACATCGCACAACAAGGTATATCTGGTGTACGAGCTAAATATAAATTATTTTTAACTAAGTCATTATGAAAAAACGCATATATATTTATCTACTAATATTCATATTGATAGGAGGTGGTTTTATATATTTTTTAAAACCAAAATGGTCACCATTTTATTGTGGTAAATATCGCGGTCATAGTGGACAAGATATAAGACGTCCTAATGATACAAAAATGTCTAATTTTTGGTGGTGTTTTGAGGAAAAATAATTTATATTCTTAACGCTCGTACCCCCACCGAAATCGTTTTATAACATGATTTATTTAATTTAATATTTAACCAAAAAAATATGAAATCGCCAGAAATGGGCATGGGTACGCCCGAACAAGAAAAACAAGAACCAGAGAAAGAAATTCTTAAAGAACAAATTAAGAAGCTTATCCAAGGTGATCTAGGTGAAATTAACATTGGTGCTTATACTGCCAATAAAGAATATGACGGAGGTGTTGGTGAAGACCTGTTTGATGAACCAGGAAATTTAGAAGAAATTTTAGATGAAATTGAAAAAAAGATTGATCTATCTCTAGCAGAAAACTGGACAAAAGAAAAATTTATACAAGAATTATCAACAATGAAATTAATTTTTGACTTTAGTAGCTACAAAGATTATGATGATTTTATTGCATTTCGTGAAGTAGAGGAAAATTTAGAAGATTTTACGGATATAGAATACATAGCAGATATGTTGTACAATGAGTAGCGGATAAATATACAGATTACACGGTAAATTATAAAAAATTATACCTGACTCATATTCGTAATTATGAACACAATAGAATTTCTTAGACAATTTCGTTTTCTGAATTACGCCATTTTTGATTTGGCGGTATCCTTTTTGGGTATTTATTTACTTTCTCCCTTATTGTCAAAAATTTTCTCGAAAATAAAGGTGGGCATACCAAAACGAAACTGGCTATATTTAACCTTGCCACTTGGAATTTTAATTCATCTTATAGTAAGACAAATGACACCAATGACCATAAATTTTATGAACATACATGATCATTATATCTTAAAAATATTCATCATAATATTACTGTTTTTAGGAATTAGAGGTATAAAAATAATTAAAAAAACAGCTTGATTTAATACATCATTTAGTTTATTATTAATTATCTGAGAAATTCTCAATATTAATTATATATTCTATGGGTCACATCAATTCTCCGTCATACTCCAATCTTCAAAAACGCCTCAATGCGGCCCCTCAAGGCGCACCTGCATCAGAAACCCTTTTTAAAATTCTAAAAGTTTTATTCACTGAACAAGAAGCGCAACTGGTGTCACAACTACCTATTAAAATGTTTAGTATTAAAAAAGCTGCCAAAATTTGGAAAAAGAATCTTGCGGAAACAAAAGAAATTCTTGATACCCTAGCTGACAAAGGATTAATGGTTGATTTAGCAGATAAAGATACAAAACGCTATGTCTTAGCCCCTACCATGGCTGGTTTTTTTGAATTTTCTATAATGAGAACAGATGGAAAATTTGATAGTAAATTATTGTCAGAACTTTTTCATCACTATATCAATGTTGAAGATCAATTTTTAAAAAGAGTTTTTACTTTAAAACCAACAATTGCTAGAACTTTTATCCAAGAAAATACATTGGAGCCAAAACAAATGATGACGATTCTTGATTATGAAAGAGCAACAAAGGTAATTGACACTTCCAGTTGCATAACGGTTGGCACCTGTTATTGTAGACACAAGATGGAGCACATGGGAAAAGCATGTGACATGCCACAGGATGTTTGTTTAACATTTAATACTTGTGCCCAAAGCTTAGCAAAACATGGAGTTGCAAAAGAAATCGATAAAGAGGAGGCTCATAAAATATTAAAAAGATGTGTTGACTTGGGTTTAGCACAAATTGGAGATAATGTTCAAGATAATGTTAGTTTTATTTGTAATTGTTGTGGTTGTTGTTGTGAAGCAATCCAAGGATACAAACGTCTTGGCTGTATGCCCAAAATTAATTCCAATTATGTTGCTGATATTTATGAAAACTGCAATGGTTGCGGACTTTGTAAAATTAAGTGTCCGGTTAACGCTATTGTTATTGAAGACAAAAAAGCAATAATAGATACAGAAATATGTATTGGTTGTGGTGTTTGTAAAAGATTCTGTTCCTTTGATGCTATTGCAATGAAACGTCGTAAAAAGACCATGTTTGTTCCAAAGAATACTTATGAGAGAATTATTCTAGATGCTATTGATTCAGGGACTCTGCAAAATTTGATTTTCGATAATTATCATCTCTGGACATATAATATCTTTAGAAGATTCTTTGCAATTGTTTTGAACTTAAAACCAGCAAAAAGATTACTAGTTCACAATCAATTACAATCAAAATTTTTACAGGGTATAACTAAACTCTATTCCAAATTTAGCAAACAAATGGAAGATGTTGATTATTCTCATCCTGAAATGAAGAATGATAACAAGTAAACTTCTTTAAAAATATAATTTATTTGATAAACATCTATGGAAAACAGATTAAAAACTCAAATTGATTTCATTATTGAAATAGATAAAATTAAACACATCAAAAGAAAATCTAGATTATTTGATAATAGTAGAGTCGAAAATGATGCTGAACATTCATGGCATATTGCAGTTATGGCTATGATTCTATCTGAGTACGCGAATGATAAAATAGATGTATCAAAAGTAATTAAAATGGTCTTAATTCACGATATAGTTGAAATTGATGCTGGAGATGTTTATCTATATCACCCTGACAGAGAAAACGCTAAAGAAAAAGAATTAAAAGCTGCTAAGAGAATTTTTAGCATTTTACCGGAAGATCAAAAAAATGATTACATGAGTATATGGCTAGAATTTGAAGAAAGAAAAACCGCAGAGGCAAAATTTGCGGCCGTATTAGATCGATTAGAACCCTTTTTACAAAACTATATGACCAAAGGAACAACTTGGAAAGAGTTCGACATCGGTTTGAATCAAGTTCTAAAGGCTAATTCACACATATCTAGTGGCTCCGAAGAATTGTGGGCATATATAAAAGAGATGTTAGACGAATGCGTTGAAAAAAAATATTTAAAACCCTAATCTAAAATTTTTCTTATCTTTCTCCAACTCTCTCTCTTATTCTTTATAATATATACACGTTTCTCTTTTAAAACGTTCCTTTTTTTGTATAATTCAATTAACCCATTCAATACCTTTCTATCAAACAGCAAGAAAAAGAAAAACTTCTTTAATTCATAATAAAATATATAGGGGAAATCAATAACAAAATTCTGCCAATATATATTTTTGTAAATCGTAGCTAAATGATTTTTGTAACTATTATATTTAATATTAAAACTTTGTCTCTTCTTATTGTCACTCGCTGCTCTATCTCCAATATTTTTTCCAGCTTTACCACTTCTATCATGATAAACAACTACATCGTTTAAAACAACTGTCTTGTGATCGGTGTTAAACAACCGATAAGCCAAATCCACATCTTCCTTATACATCCAATAACTACTATCAAACATTTCTCCTTCAAGTAATACTGAATCAATTGCACTTTTTCTATACATCACACACGTTCCAGAAACTCCAAAAACATTTTTTGAATAATTATCAAGTCCCCATCTCTCCCCCACTCCAATCTCAGTAATTCTTTGGCTTTTCCACGCTCTTAAACCCATACTATCTATGATATCAGAAAATCCATCTTTTCCTTTCTCAAAATTCCATTTCATTAATCGAGGACTTACCACTGAAACATTCGAATTATCTAAGTAATTAACCATTTTTTCTAAACAATTTGGTTGTAAATACAAATCTTGATTTAAAATCAAAAAATACTCCGTAATCGTTTTCTTATATAATTGATTATGTCCACCCGCAAAACCAATATTCTCTTTATTCACCTCCAAATCATGAAGTACACTTAAGTTATTCATCTCTTTTTTTATAATTTCAGCTGTATCATCAGTCGAATTATTATCGACTACATTTAGTATCCAATTGTCAAAAGATTGTTTTTTCAAAGATTCAAAAAGAAAAGGCAAATACTTTGCCCCATTATATGTTACTAAATTAACAGTCAATTTCATAAAATATTTGTAAACTTACTTTTTAAAAATCCAAACTAATAATACACCAACTGGTCGAAAAATTTGGATCCAAATCCATTTGTATAAGGGCTCCCATTTTTTAAAATATATTAATAGACTTTTTGTAAACTGTTTTTGCTTTTTTACATTATTTACTTGAGAAAAACTTTTGCCCGCTAAATCAATACATGAAAATTCCGGGTTATATATAACTTTAAATCCAATTTTTTTTACTTCACGACAAAAATCAACTTCTTCCCACCAAAGAAAATATCTTTGATCAAAAGCTGTTCCAATTTTTTCAATAACCGAGCGTCGAACTAACATGAATGCTCCTCGAACTGAATCAACACTTTGTATATCATTTAAATTAATATCCTGATAATAATATTTATTTAAAATCTTTGGAAAAACGTGTGGAATTTTCAATATTAGGGCTAACATCTGCCATGCTTTTGGAAAACGTCTTGGTCTCTGTTCAACTATTGCAATACCATCTTCATTTAATAATTTACATCCCATAATACCAACATCCGTATTTTGTTCCATATATTCAACCATATCTTTCATTTTTGTCGATTCAACAAAGCGCATGTCAGGATTTAGAAAAAGAATATATTTTCCCCGTGTTTCTTTTACTCCCTGATTGTTTGCAAATCCAAATCCTTTATTTTCTTTGTTTTCCATTATCTTAACGCTTTGATCATTCGTAATTTCAACAGTCTCATCACTAGAATTATTATCCACTATAATCTGCTCATACTCTAAACCAATACAAGCTTGCCGAGTAGACTGTATTTGTTTTTCTATGTATTTGGCAGAATTCCAAGTTACTGTGATTACGCTTAAATCCATAGCTATTTACTCATTTGGTCTTTGAAATAATCAACGAATGGAATTGGAGATGGATCAATATTTTTTAAAATTGCACTATAGTAGCTAACATAACTACTGAACACTAAAATTTCACATACTTGCTGTAATAGATCTTTCTCTTTACATGTGTATTCAAAATACTGAACACTATTTTTATCCAATACTTTTTTTGTTATCTCATATCTTTTTTGAGTACGTTTGTGATATTGATCAGATTGAATTAAAACAAAAAGAACGTCTTTTTTATTACTTTGCGGAAAAGGCATACCTTCCATTAAATGATGGTTTAATTCTGGAATTAAGAAATATCCAGCGAAGCGCTTAGCATTTTCATTCATCTGATTTGCGGCCGCATGCACATTGCCTGACAAATGCTCTGAACCTACATACCAAACACTATTCTTCATTGCCATTTTAGCCAAAGATTTTGCTGAATTTTCTTTTAATGGGGTTAATACTCCAAAAACACCGTCATAATATGCCAAGGTTTTCATAATATCCTTAACCTTTTTCACTGGTAGTTTCAAAACTCCTACTCTACTTAAAAGTATTAGTTGACCAACTATTGAATAGCCAAGACCCATTCTCGGTTGATTTGATGGGTTATTTTGAGTGCCAAATACAAGGGCAGGTATTTTTTGCGATTTTGCATATGATGCTAATTTTCCACCAGCACAAATTGCTAATATTTTTGCCTTTCTTTTTTTTGCTTGCTTAACAGCATTAAGAGGCTCCTCAGTAGTTCCTGAATAGCTAGATGCAATGACTAAGGTTTTCTCATTCACAAACTCCGGTATATCATAGTCATTAATTATATCAACAGGTATTTTAAGTTCTTTTTTAAAAACAGTTTTAAAAACGTGTGCACCCAAAGCTGAACCACCCATTCCTAAAACTAAAATATTTGAAAAGTTTTTGTAATTAGCAGGTATTTTAACATTCTGTGCTTCATTATATATCTGCTCTACTTGTTTCGATAAATATTGCAAACTACCAAGCATATTTTGCTTATCTAATTTTTTTATTTCTTTAATGTTGTCTAAAATATTACTAGCCATATGTTTTTAAGTTATTATATATTTATTAAAATAATTTTTCTTTCCATGTTTTTGGAGTAAGTTTACTCATAATTTCAATATCAAGATGATATTTAAATTTACGAGTTCCTCTTTCTTTAATATATTTAATCATCTCAATAATCCCCTCCCGTAATGAAACCTGTGTCTTGTAACCAAGTAATTTTCTAGCTTTATCAGCACTGCAAGTAGCATTTTTAACTTCTTGCGGTCTATCTTCCATATATATTGGTTTTAATTTAAAGTCCAATAATTCTGCTATTAATTCTGCCAATTCCTTTATTGTGACAAATTCTTCATCCGGCCCTATATTAATTACTTCCCCTACTACATTATTCTGAAAACCTAATTTCAATAAACAATTTACATCATCACTAACATATGAAAAGCATCTTGTTTGCAAACCATCTCCATAAATATATGGCTGTCGTCCTTGAAGCATCAAATTAATCATTATTGAAGCAACATTACGAAATGGATCATCATACTTCTGTCTTGGTCCAATAATATTATGTGGTACCGCATGTACAACTTCCATACCATGAACAGCCGATATATTATTCAACAACATTTCTGATGCTACTTTTCCAATTGCATATGGATCTTGAGGTTTGGGAGTCATGTCTTCTGTAAAAGGAGTTACATCTTGAGCACCATAACGAGCCATACTAGAACAATTAACAAATCTCTTCACTCCACAAGATGTAGCGGCACTAGCAACAGTAGCGGTAATCATATATGTATTTTGAGAAAATAGGTGAGGTGAAAAGACACTCAATCCTTCATGGGGTGTACAAGCGGTATGATAAACAATATCAATATCTTTTAACAAATTTTTCATTGTACTAAGATATTTACAGTCTACCTGTTTAAAATCAGCTTTATCTGGTACATTATCCTCATAGCCACCAAGTAAATTATCACAACCGCTCACCTGATATCCTTCGGCAATCAAACTATCAGCTAAATGACTACCTAAAAAACCAGCAATGCCTGTTACGAATATTTTTTCTTTTTTTTCACTCATAATTTTGTTGAATATTGTTTAATACTATCTTCTACTGCTTCATGTATAGGTCTCATCTTTATTCCTAATTTTTCCAAATTTTCTGAATTCATAATATTATTTGATCGTTTTTTATCAACAAAACCTTGTTTTAATAGTTGCTCTTCATCTACCCATTCACACACATGATTTGGATCAATATATTTTTTATACATCTCAATAATTTCTCTATGTTTTATACTACCAGGATTAACTACATGAAAAATACCGTTTGCTTTTTTTTCTAAAAGTTTATAAAAAACATCAATCATATCCTCTACTACTGTCACACTGTTTTCCACATCCACCATTGTCTTAAAACTAAATAATTTAGTAATAAAATTAGCTGGACTTGGTACATTGTCAATTGGCATCCGGATACGAGCGATACCAACATTGTCTAGTGTCTTTAAAACAAGATCAGCTGCGTATTTAGCTCGTGTATAAACAGCTACTGGATTTGCGTAATCATTCTCTTTCCACCCACCCACACTTGGAGAGTCCCCATAAAAAATACAGCCTGTTCCCATGTGTAATAAATATATATTCTTTTTTTGACAAGCGCTTGCAATTATAATGGGCAATACTGTATTTCCCTGTATTGTCTCGATTGGATGAGTCTCACACCAATCAACATTTGGTTTACCAACCACACCAGCTGCATTCAACACTACATCTGGTTTATGTTTGTCTAATAACTGAATTACGTCTTTTTCGGTCGTTATTTTTTTATCAGACAACACAGCTGTAGGCCAGCTTTGTTGACACCTATTTCCTAAATACCCATTACCAATAATTAATATTTTCATAGTTTCAATTATACTGTTTTTTATAATATTCTTTGTATTCTCCACTTTTACATCTTTGCCACCATTCTTTGTTTTCCTTATACCATTCGACTGTTTTTTTCATACCATCTTCAAAAGATATTTGGGGTTCCCAACCCAACTCGTTTTTAATTTTACTAAAATCTACTGAATATCTTCTATCATGACCAGGTCTATCTTTTACAAATTCAATCATGCTCTCATCTTTATTTAATAATTTTAACATCTCTTCTACAATTTCAAAATTAGTTTTTTCACTATCTCCTCCTACACAATATGTTTCTCCCATTTTACCTTTATGGATTATTATATCTATAGCGTTACAATGATCTTCAACATACAACCAATCTCGAACATTTAATCCATCGCCATAAAGTGGTACTTTTTTATTCTCTAAAAGATTGGTAATAAATAGCCCATGAAATTTTTCCGGAAATTGATAAGGACCATAATTATTCGAACAATTAGATATGGTTATAGGCAACTTATGGGTATGAAAGTATGACATTACAAGGTGGTCTGAGGCAGCTTTAGAGGCACTATACGGGCTTCTAGGACGATATGGCGTACTTTCATTGAATGAAGGTTCATTTGGTCCTAAATGGCCATATACTTCATCTGTTGAAATATGGTGAAAACGAATATTTCCATTATTTTTCGCTGCTTCAAGTAATGTTAATGTACCCATTACGTTTGTATTTAAAAAATCCTTGCTATCTAATACAGAACGATCAACATGCGATTCAGCTGCGAAATTTATTATTAGATCAATATCCTTTATTACAGCATTAACATCTTCAAAATTTGTAATATCTCCTTTAACAAAAGAATAATTTTCATTATTTTCAATATCTTTTAAATTTTCCAAATTACCTGCATAAGTAAGTGCATCAAAATTAACCACACTGTATTGAGGATATTTTTTTAAAATATATCTGATAAAATTTGAACCAATAAAACCCGCTCCTCCAGTTACTAATATATTCATAGATTTCTATTATTTTATTCTGGCCTCCCTACTAACAGCAAGCACAATACCGGCTGCAGAAAGAGCTACCATTAGTGCTGACCCCCCATGGCTGACAAACGGCAATGGTACGCCTGTAAGAGGCATGGCACCCACCATTGAGCCAATATTTAGAAACGATTGCCATATGAACCATACCACAATTCCTCCGACCAGTAAACGGCTAAACATGTCAGGCGCACTTTTAGCGATTTTCAGTCCTCTCAGACCTAAAAAACCAATTAAAAGCACAAAAAGAGAAGAAAAAATGAAACCCGTTTCTTCAGCAATAATTGCAAAAATTGAATCAGCATGTACTTCGGGTAAATATTGGAATTTCTGTCTTGAATGTCCAAGGCCTAAACCCCATACTCCTCCTGAACCAACTGCTAAAAATGATTGATTGATCTGATATCCTACCCCTTTAGGATCTAGTTCTGGATGTAAAAAGGTTGTCAGACGTGAAACACGATATGGAGCCATTATTAATATGATTGAAAAAGATATTACGGCCATTAAACCCAGTATGGCCATATATTTTGTCTTTACCTTTGCTAAATACAAAATTAGAAAAATCATAACTGCTAAAATTGATAATGTTCCAATATCTGGCTGTAATCCAATTAGTATTATACTTGGTGATATTATTAACAAAATTGGGAAAAGACCATTTTTCCAATCATCTAAATTTCTCCTCTTATCTGATAACAAAGAGGCAAGCATTATTACCAAAGAAAATTTAGCAAATTCTGACGGTTGAAAACTATATCCTAAAAAATCAATCCAACTTCTTGCTCCGTTAATAACTAAACCTATACCTGGGATGAAAACTAAGATTAATAGAACTAGAGAAATAATATATATACCCCAACTAATTTTTTTCCAAAAATCATATTTTATTCTAATACATAGGTAAAATAACAAAAGACCAGGAATTAATCCAAATATGATTTGTTTTTTAACAAAATAGTAGGTATCAGAAAACTGAGCATACCCAATAGAAGAACTCGCAGATGTTAGAGCAATAAAACCAAGAACCAACAGAGTGGAAAGAAGAATAAAAAAATGCTTATCAATGTTCAAATTTTTTTTATTATTAGATGTATTCATAAATATATTGCCTACACGTTCAATCTAATTAAAAAAATTACGGCTATTAAAATAAAGATGTGGATAAAAACAGACCAAAAATTTAATAATCTGGATAAAAACTTATCTGTTTTGTAGATAAAGTAGGAAAAAGCAGTGTTGATAATATACATGATTAAACCAACTAATGGTAAATAGTATAGTTTCCACCATGGTCCTACTAAATCTACGCCAAAAACTATGTTGTAGTGCAAAAAAACTCTATCTAAACTGGGACCTATGTTTATAATTAAATACACCCAAAGGAATACCTGTAATAAAAGGGTAATAATCAAAAGGATATTTATCCACCAATCTCGTAGATAAAGCTTTAAATAGTAAAGCATAGAATACAAAAATAATAGAAATTAGATGTCTAACTCTAAGTCTAAGTTTAGCAATTTTTTGCTATCTTGACAAGATTGACTAAATATTGTACAATTTAGTTCACAATTCGTTATTAAATATATACAAATATGTCACATAAGAAAGCTGGTGGTTCCACTAGACTGGGCCGTGATTCGCAATCAAAACGCTTAGGCGTTAAGAAACATGACGGTCAAACTGTTAAAAGTGGTAATATCATCGTAAAACAAAGAGGTACTAAAATACATCCAGGAATAAATGTTAAAAAAGGTGTAGATGACACTCTATTTGCTATCATTGCTGGTATTGTAAAATTTACAAACCGCAAAAGAAAGAGATTTGACGGGACATTAAAAACAGCAAAGTTTGTGAATGTGGTTCCAGCGGGAAAATAAGATAGTTTAAAATAAGACAATTGAAAAAGAATAAAAACATCCTCCAGTAAAAGAGGATGTTTTTTGTATCTTTAACCGTACATTGACAATATGGCTAATTTATAGTAAACTGCTACATTGGTATATTTCCAATAACCTTTAAAACAAAGAATGGGAGGATCAAGCCATGGCGCAAAAAAGAAATGGAAGAATTGAAAAGGCCATTTTGGCCGTCTGGGAAACATTCCATGACAATGGTATAAACTTGAATACAGGAGTGGATGAGCTCAACACATTAAGATTCCTGTGGGAACATGGATATTCCGTTGAGGTGACACTCACTTTCGATGGAAAAGGCATCTACCAGTTCTCAAGGGGATCAGTGATAAGTGCGAATGTCCCCGCCATTACTGATATCAGAATCATCGGGGACAACAAAGGAGATGAGAAACTCCAGCTCAAGCTCCTCGCCGCCATCAAAGATCGAACCCACGACATGTGGCCCAAAAAATAATCCCACCCCTGCACATCTCTGTGCAAATCCCCCCTGCTTTACTGGGCCCGGGCCACCCACACATTGTTCGTTTCACACTCGTACTACAGGCCCTATAATTTTCTACAATATTTGTAGATAGTTATAAGTTCTGTAGTACGAATATTTAAAATACCGATCATTGATCCGTACCCACTTTAGTGGACACGATTAAAAAACACGTCAGGCGTTTTCTATGAGATGATCTCTGTATTGTACAGGGGTCATTTTTTTTAAATCCCATTGATATCTTTTGTTATTGTAATAATACATATATTGTTTAATTTCATTGTTTAACTCTTCAAACGTTTTACATACTTTGTAATCCACATCATCTTTAAAATGTCCAAAGAATGATTCAATCGGTGCATTATCTATGCAATTACCTTTTCTTGACATTGATTGTATCATATTCAATTTCTTTATCCCACTAATGTATTCTGGATTAGTGTAGTGAAACCCTTGATCCGAGTGTATCAATATATCTTCTAAAGAAGATATATTGATATTATCTTTCATATTTTTCACTGTATCTAGTACCAAATCCATAGTTAGATGATTGGATAAATTCCATGATACTACTTCTTTACTGGCGATATCCTTTACGACTGATAGATAGGCCATCCTGTTGTTGTAAGGCACGTATGTGATATCTGTACAAAATATTTTGAAAGGATTATCTTGCTTGAACTCTCTATTCAATATATTTTCAAACGTTCTATGTTCTTTTGTTTTTTTCATTATGTCTTTGTATGGATTGGCCTTTCGTATTTTGGTTATCAATCCATACTTGTTCTTTATTCGAATTATCTTCTTGTGGTTCATGATGACATCTAGATCTTCTTTTAAATGCATTTGTATAGTCCTCCAACCATACTTTTTCTTTCCTTTATCAAATACATCTTTTATCAATAGATAGTCATCATTATCTCTATCCATCTCGTCAGCCTGCTTTAACCACCTGTAGTAGCCACTTCTAGATACATTAGCAATACTACATAGCACGTCCACCTTACCACCAACCATTCTAATGATTGTAAACTCTTGATTTGGCCGTAGTTTTACTCCTTTCTTTTGGCCCGGAGCTCGGCTAAAAAAAGTATCTTTTCTTTTTGATAGGCTACTGTTAATTCTAATCTCTCAATCTTTTCTTTGTCTGTTAATCCTTTCATTCTTGGTCGTCCTTTATTAATTCCCTTGCTTTTACCTCTAGTTTCAATAGATAATCCTTCGATTCCTCTTTCTTTGTATATCTTTCGCCATTCACGAACACGATCATCTGGTAGATCTTTACGAAACATATTAAGATCAAAACCTCCTTCTTTGAATATCTGCTTCGCAGATATTCCTTTATCATAGTATTGTTTCACTGCTTTTAATTTGAATTCTTTACTGTATGTTATCGATTTAGAACTACACTTAGTTACATTCTCATTATTCAATAGCTGTTGTATTTGATCTTGTGTTAATTTTCTTGGTTTCATATTTTTATTAGTTATGTTAATTAAATGTATTTTACCCCAAATGAACTTAGATACCAAAAGTGGACACTTGCGTGTCCACTTTTTGGGGTACAGATCAGATTTTAGGGGTATTTCATCGTTTTTCTTATTTTTACTTTTTACCATCTTCTGGCTTGGCATCAGCTTTTTTATCTGTTTTTTCTGTTTCTTTCTTTTCACCCTCAACTTCTTTGCCGTCTTTGCCTTCTTCACCTTCTTCTTTCTTTTCACCCAATACTTCAACTTCGCCAACATCAGTACCTTTTTCTTCCATAGCTTTGATTTGTTCCTCAGTCAAAGCAGCAATTGCTTTAGCAACAGCTGTTTCTTCATTAATATCTACAAGAACAAGTCCGGCTGGAAGATTAATATCTTTAACTCTAATAATATCTTCAAATGTTTTTAAAACACTTAAATCTACCTCAATGTCTGATACAAGATCTTTTGGTAAACATCTCACTAATATTTCATCAATATTAGTAACCAATGTACCACCTTTTTCTTTAACAGCTGGTGATTCACTAATAAAATTAAGTTTAATGGTGGCTTCAAGTTCTTTATTCATTTCAATTCTCTTTAAATCAACATGCATAATGTTGTCTGTAACCGGATTATATTGAACTTGGTGGATAAGAATTTTTCCAGCATCTTTATCATCTATTGCAAGGTCGATCAAATTTGAATATCCAGCTTGTTCTAAAAATTTAGTAAACGTACCGTATTCTAAATTAAGACTTAATGTTTCAAGATTTGCACCGTAAACAACGGCTGGTAAATGACCGGCCTCTCTATCTTTTTCTCCCTTGTTTTGTCTGGTTTGAGCACTGAGTTTTAATTCCATATTTATTTCCTATTATTTAGTTAAATATTTGGTAAAATCTTTTTTGTTTAAGAATTTACTTCCTTCAATGGCTTCATTTAAAGAAATTCTATCTATTTTATACAATCTTTGTAAATCATCAAAATTTAAATCTGTAACCATGCCAACTGTACTGGTTCCTCTCGCTATTTCCAAGACAACTGCTAGAAAATTACTTTGACATTTATGACAAGTAACGTGTACTAAATGGGTATTTTTATCACTAATACTCATTTTTTTAGCACTTTTTCCATACATAGCATTACAAGTTGGACACTTGTCTATTAAGCTTAACGTCTTTTGTAAAGCACTGGATTTTTTATCGCTTTTTAGCATATTTTTAAGTAACAATAATTTTAAGCTATTTGACCATAATTGTCAAGTCTTTTTAACCTATTCTGTTTTCCACCATACTTTCAAGAATACCTACTAAAAAAAGGTTTACTATCAACGATGACCCACCATAACTTACAAAGGGCAGTGTAACGCCAGTAATTGGCAGTAGGCCAATACTAGCACCTACATTGGTAAGAAACTGTGCAAAAAACAAAATCAAGGCTCCACTGGCCACAAGAGCAGAAAAATCATTATCTGTCTTTTGTATTAATACTATTATGCGCCAAAACAATACTAAAAACAAGAATAGCATAGATAACACACCAATAAAACCCAACTCCTCTCCAATAACAGAAAAAATGAAATCAGTTTGAGCTTCTGGTAAAAAATGAAGTTGACTTTGAGAACCAAATCCCAAACCACGACCAACAACCTGCCCAGCACCAACAGCAATAATTGACTGTGTTACATTGTACCCCGAACCAAGTGGATCTTTTTGTGGATTAACAAAAACAGCTAAACGATCTTTTTGATAACCTTTTAATAGAAAAAACCATCCAATAATACCCACTAACACCACTAATAGTATCATGCTGAGTATATGTAATCGTTTTGCTTTTACTAATAACATTAATCCAAACCAAATCGCACTAAGTAACACTGCCGAACCTAAATCGGGTTGAATCAATACTAAAAAAATTGGCACAAAAGCAATTAAACCTGTGCCATAGAAAAATAACGGACGTTCAAATCGGCGACCAAAACGAGATATTATATATGCCATTATCAATATGAGTGATACTTTTGCCATTTCCACTGGCTGAAAAGAATATCCAAAAAAAGTAAACCAACTCCTAGTACCTCTTACTAATTGACCAAAAAATAGTACTGATATTAATAATACGATTGCGAAAATGTAAAAAGCTTTTGAGCTATTGCGCCAAAGATTATAGTGAGTAAAACTAGCTCCGAATAACAAAAAAAAGCCGATCATAGAAAAGATCAACTGTTTTTTAAAATATACCAGTCCAACTCCACGAGACAAATCTACACTGTAAATTGATATGATCCCAATTACCGCTAATAACAATACCGAGACAAATAGATACCAATCAAAATTACGATAATTTAGTTTTTTTAAACCAATCATTTTATTTTATAGGTTCTAAATATGCCTCCTTGTCATATATATTTATAATCGGATAAAGAACAACTTGATCAACAATTAAATTGGTGGCAAAAATACGTAAATCTATATCTTTTGTTTCTAATGATTTAAAGGTATCGATGTTTATTGGACGCACTCCTACAAAATTACCACCCCTGTATAGTCCTACATAATACAAAGCTGATTTATAATCATAAGGACTATTGTTTTTTATCTTAAATGTAATCACGTGAGCGTTAGCCTTTTCTGTATCAGCCGCATATTCTTGGATAAATTTAACATCAGAAACTACAAAATTTAAGTGTTCTTTTTGATAACTACTAACATTCGGTATTTTGTGTGGGTCTACTCGTTTCCATAAAACCCCCTCCATTACAAAACTCGGAGAAGAAAGACTACCAATGTTTTCGGCCCCCATTAAAGGTATAGGGCGTGATTGCTGTGGCAGAAGAAAAGTACTTATCTTTTCTGTTTTGTTTTCTCCAGAACTAAAATAATAATCAAAGAAAATAATAAAATTCTTATTTGGATTATTTACCTCGGCAATGATATCTTGTTTTTTTACTCCGCTCTGATATGTCTGCACTCCGGAAACTTGCAATGGCAAGGCTGTGAATCTTGGATTAATATTGTTATAATTTTCAGATCTTGATAACTCGATATTTGTTATTTTAGCATTCGGCCAATCAATAAAAAACATTGCCCATTTATATAAACTCAAAATCCAAAAAACAGCAATTAATAAACTTAAAAAAATAATAAGGAGTCTATACAATAGTATCCTATTTTTTGCAAACCAAACACCCCACTTAATATTTTTGTGACTCAATTCATTTCTGGGATCAACATACTTTGAGAAATCAGCTTTTTTCTCAGGCACCACTTCTTTTTCTTTATTCTCTCCATTACCCTCTCCACTACCACTGTTTTGTAAATTGTATAAATTTAACATAAACTTATCAATAAAGTTTATAAATAACGATGCCTATATTATACCATAAAAAAGAAAGAAAAAAAACAAATTAATGTGTGACAATTTACTATTGAATAAAATATCATAATATGGTACAATGTTAACACATTTATTATAATCATTATTGTGAATATTTCTAAAATTATGCCAAAAAAACGTACCCAAAAAGGAAGAATCGAGGAACTTGTTAAAAAACCTGCTGAAGAAAAAGCAAAAAAAATTACCAAAAAACCCGCAAAAAAAAGTACTCCGTCTGATTACGGTGCTCAAAGCATTACTGTGCTAGAGGGTTTAGAAGCTGTTCGAAAAAGACCTGGAATGTATATTGGTTCAACTGGTCCAGTTGGTCTCCATCACCTGATTTGGGAAATAATGGACAATTCGATTGATGAAGCTATGGCTGGATATTGTACAGATATTAATGTTGTTTTTTTGCCAGATCATCATGTTGAAATAAGCGACAATGGTCGTGGTATTCCAGTAGACAAACATCCAATCGAAAAAGTGAGTGCTCTTGAGGTGGTAATGACAAAACTTCATGCTGGTGGTAAATTTGGCCAAGGTGGATACAAAGTATCTGGTGGTCTTCATGGTGTGGGTGTTTCAGTTGTAAATGCCTTATCTTCGTATACAAAAGCAGAAGTTCGTCGTGAAGGAAAAATTTGGATGCAAGAATATCGCAATGGTGGTAAACCAGTTAAAAGTGTAAAAGCCATTGGAAAAACAAAACAAACAGGATGTACCATTACTTTTCGACCCGATGAAACAATATTCGAAACTGTTGATTTCAATTGGAAAACAATTATCGATCACATTAGACAACAAACATATTTAAATAAGGGAATAAGAGTTACAATTAAAGATCAAAGAACAAAAGAAGAAAAAGAAAAAGATCCCAATTCTATCCCCTATACCAACCCAACGTATCAATTCTATTTTGAAGGTGGTATAAAATCATACATTCGACATTTAAATCAAGGACAAGAAGCAAAAAATCATAATATTTTCTATGTTGAAAAAGAACAAGATGATATTAAAGTTGAAGTTGCGATGCAATATACCACTGAATATACAGAAACAGTATTTGCTTTTACAAATAATATTTTTAATCCAGAAGGTGGTACTCACATGGCTGGATTTAGAACTGCTTTAACCAGAAGTTTAAATAGCTATGCCAGAAACAAAAATATATTAAAAGAAAAAGATAAAAATTTATCAGGTGAAGATGTTAGAGAGGGCTTAAATGCAATCATATCAGTAAAAGTAGTCGATCCACAATTTGAAGGACAAACGAAAGCAAAACTGGGTAATACAGAAGTAAAATCAATGGTTGATAATATCATGAGTGAAGCTCTGCTTATCTTTTTAGAAGAAAATCCAAAAGATGCAGAAGGAATTATTGGTAAATGTCTTTTAGCCGCTCGCGCAAGAAACGCCGCCAAAATGGCCAGAGACACAATTTTAAGAAAAGGTGCTCTTGATGGTTTTACTTTACCAGGTAAACTCGCTGACTGTTCTTCAAGAAATGCTGAAGATTCGGAAATATATATTGTGGAAGGAGACAGCGCGGGGGGCTGTTTCGATGGAGATACAAAGATATCTCTAGCAGATTCTCGTAGCATTTCTTTTAAACAATTAATTAAAGAACATAAGCAGGGTAAACAAAACTTCTGCTACACTATAAAAAATGATGAGAGTATAGGAATAGAAAAAATATTGAACCCACGCCTAACTAAAAAGAAAGCTGAGGTAGTGGAAATTACTTTGGATAATGATGAAAAAATTATCTGTACACCAGATCATAAATTTATGCTTAGAGATGGTTCATACATAGAAGCAAAAGATCTTAAATCAGATCTAAGTCTAATGACTTTAAGAAAGGAAACATCAGAACACAAGGAAGCTGTAGCAAACTATAATCATAAGATAAAATCCATTAAAAAGATTGATGAATTAATGGATGTATACGATATTGAAGTGCCAAACACACATAACTTTGCTCTTGCTAGTGGTATATTCGTTCACAACAGTGCAAAACAAGGACGCGACCGTGCTCATCAAGCAATACTGCCTCTTCGTGGTAAAGTTTTAAATGTGGAAAGAGCACGTCTTGATAAAATATTAGCAAATAACGAATTAAAATCTTTAATAATTGCTATTGGTACAAATATTGGTGAACAATTTGATATCTCTAAACTTCGTTATCATCATATAATAATAATGACCGATGCTGATGTTGATGGTTCACACATTCGAACTCTTCTTTTAACTTTTTTCTATAGATATCTTCCTGAATTAATTCTTCAGGGACATATATATATTGCTCAACCTCCATTGTATGGAATAAAGTATGGAAAAGATCTTACTTATGTTTACACTGATGAGGAAAAAGAAGAATACTTAGAAAGTATACAAAAAACTGCTACGGCTAATAAAGTGTCCGCAAAAAAAGATGATGATGATAAAGAGGTAGAGGGTGAAGAAAATGAAGAAAATTCCTATATTAAAATTGGTGGTTTAAAAGTAAAAATGCAACGCTACAAAGGTTTGGGAGAAATGGATCCAGATCAGTTGTGGGATACAACCATGGATCCGGAAAAGAGAAAAATGAAAAAAGTTACTGTTGATGATGCTGAACTCGCTAATCAAACATTTGAAACCCTTATGGGAGACGAAGTAGCCCCAAGACGTAAATTTATTCAAACTCATGCTAAGCAAGTTGAAAACTTGGATGTGTAACATGAATATTAAAAAAATCTGGCAGAAAATTAAGCCGGAAATTAAATACATATTACTTCTTTTTTTGGTCACAAGAATATTGTTGACTGTTATTGGTGTTTCGTCTTCGGTAATGCTAGACCCTTATCACGGTGAACAATATGTTTGGAAATATAATGAAAGTAGATTTTTAGATGTTTGGGGTGTTTGGGATACAGGTTGGTATCTTTCGGTAGCTGATCGCGGTTATGATAAAATGCCACTAACAGATGGACCGGTTATAAAAAAAGCAAACTATGCTTTTTTCCCCGTATATCCAATGCTAATTAAAGGAGGAAGTTACATCACTGGTGATTATTACACATCAGCCCTTATCATTTCTAACATCTCTCTTTTAATTGCCTGCTACTATTTATTTAAATTAGTAAAAATAGATCTAGGAGAAAAAACAGCTTACAATTCAATAAAATATTTAATACTTTTTCCAACTGCCTTTATTTTTAGTGGTGCATTTTCCGAAGCTACTTTTATTGCTTTATTACTAATGGCTTTCTATTACGCCAAAAAACAAAAATGGCTCTACGTTGGTATTGCCGGATTCTTTCTCGCTCTTACCCGCTCTTTGGGGGTAATTGCAGTTTTACCACTATTCTATGAATATTTAAAAAGTAAAGATTTTAAAATTAAAAATATTAAATATGATTTTCTATATCTTGGAATGATACCACTGGGTCTACTTACTTTCATGGTATACACATATCAATTGACTGGAGATTTTTTTGCTTTTCAAACTATTCAGGAATCCTGGCACAGAAGTTATGCCAATCCCCTGATCACGCTATACAAAAATATGACTAGCAACGATATATATATGCTTTATCTTTCATGGCCAACTGTCGCGTTCATGGGATTTTTAACAATATTTTACAAAAAAATTGGTTTCTCATATTGGTTTTTAGGAATGTATTCCCTAATCATTCCCCTGCTCTCCGGTATATATTCAATGCCTCGTTTTATGCTCCCCATTTTTCCCATGTACATACTTTTAGCACAATTATCTAAAAATGAAACATTCAATCAAATAGCTACTATTTCTTTAGCTTTAATTCAAGGTTTTTTCATGGTGTTTTGGGCCAATGGATTTAAATTGATAATATAGCGAGAATGCTTATAACAAACTTTCGACCACATTTCCTTGGTCTTTTTCTTTTTTTATTATATACTAAAATATATATGAAATACATTACAAAATTATGATAATCGACAGTCATTTACATATATCTTACCTAGATGAAGAAAGAAAAAATCTTTTCGTAGTGAAAGAAGAACTTTTAGAATCAATGAAAAAATTTGGGATTGATTATTCGATAGCTATCCCCGATAACGTGCCAAACCCAAAATGTGCTGATACGGAAACTATGTTTAAAATAATTGGAGATAATAAACAGTTTTTCTCAATGGGAACCATAAATATTTTTCAAGATATAGAAAAACAAATATTAAATCTAGAATCACTTATAACAACCAATAAAATTTGTGCTATCAAACTTTTTCCGGGTCACGACCCTTTTTATCCTACTGACAAGAAATGCCAATCAGTTTATGAGTTATGCGTTAAATATGATATTCCAGTTGTTTTTCATACTGGAGTAAATACTGGAGATAGTGAATGTGCAAAGTATAATGACCCAAAATATCTAGTTAAAATTTCTGAAAAATATAAAACCTTAAAAGTTGTCATTTCACATTTTTTTTGGCCCAAGATGGAATACTGTTATGAGCTTACCAAAGATTTGAAAAATATTTATTACGATACTTCTGCAATGGCTGATGATGAGGTTATTGAAAGTTCTGGTGGCTGGGATAAGGTTGTCGAAATATTGAAAAAGACTGTTTTACTTAAACCTGAAAATGTTATGTTTGGCACTGACTGGCCAATGTGTCCTGTCAATAAACACATACAATTAATCAAAGATTTAGAATTAGATTCTAAAACCGAGGAAAAGATTTTTTTTCTTAACGCAGTCAATCTATATAAACTTGAAATTTAATGATATACATCAGATATATTGGACACGTTGTACGACATAAACAAAATTTTAACATTTAAAAAATCAAATTTATGACAATTTGGGATGACATTTATAAGAATTACCAGAAAGGTGGCGAAGCTTGGGCAACTCTTTCAGAAGAAATACATCCATTATTTAAACAATTTTTAAACCTATCAAATTTTGAACTTAAGCATGTTTTAGACATAGGATGTGGTACTGGTAATTATTTAAAGTTTTTACAAACTGGTGGATTTAAAACAGATGGAATAGATTCTAGTGAAACATCGATAGAAATGACCAAAAAAACATTAGGAAATAATTCCAATATCATCTGTACAAACATGTTCAATTTTGAAATACCAAAAGAAAAATATGATTTGATCATTTCTACTTCTACCATACATCATGGTACTAAAAATGAAGTTCGAAATTTGATAAATAATATCTATAAGGCAATTATAGAAAATGGAAAAATCTTTATTACTGTACCTGATTTTGAAAGCAGTAAAAAATGGCATACATTTCAAGATCATAAACAAATTGAAGAGGGTACTTTTTCTCCATTATCAGGTCCAGAAAAAGGATTACCTCACAGTTTTTATACAAAAGAAGAGGTTCAAAAATTATTTTCAAAATTTAGGGATGTAAAACTAAGTTTAGATGAGATTGGTCGATGGGTTGTCCAAGCTTCTAAATAAAATTATTCACTAAATATGCAATTATGAAAAAACGTATATATATTTATCTATTAATACTAGTATTAATAGTGATTGGTTTTATGTATATTATAAAACCAAAATGGTCACCTTTCTATTGTAGTAAATATTCTAGCATTAATTCAACTGGACCAGATGTAAGACGTTCAGCTGATATTAAAAGCTACAATTTTTGGTGGTGTTATAAAAAATAAACAATTTTATTCTTAACGTTCGTCCCTGAACATATAATACTAGTATGATAGTAAATGATATTGTATCATACAAATATTATCTACTTCTGATATATCAGAGATTTTGTATTAACTATCGCTTGGATAATAAACAATTATGAATATAAAAGTTAGAAAAACTTCTTGGCAAGATTATCAATTTTGTTACCGACTAACAAAACGAAATATGCAAGATTATTTTATTAAACACTGGGGTAAATGGAATCCCAAAGTATTTAGGCAAAATTTTAATCCAAAAGAAACTAAGATAATTACAAAAAATAATAGAAGAATGGGATATTTTGCACTCAAAATAAAAACAAAATTTTGTTACCTAGATAATCTTCAATTATCTACATCCATACAAAACAAAGGTCTTGGCACAAAATTAATGAGTCTTATTGAAACACAGACACGCAAGTCTAAAAAAAAGATTATTAAATTAACTGTTTTTAAAGATAATCCTGCGAAGAAGTTGTATGATCGCCTAGGATACAAGATTACTAGAAATAATAATGATAATTCAGTATTAATGAGTAAAAAGGTTTAATTTTTCATTATCCTACATAATACTTCAAACAATATGTCTAAAGTAATAAATAATAAAATAAAAATCAAAGAAACTGCACTTCTTGTAATTGATGTCACAAACGCATGGGCTCATTCAACTTGTGAAATAAAAAAATGGAATGTTACCTTTGGAAAAATCCGCAAAATGGTACCAAAACTCCTGAAATTTATCAAAGACTATAAATCCGAAGGTGGCAATATTATCTACATTAAAAGCACATCTTGGAATAAAGAACATTTAGCAAAAAATCTTATTGAGTTTTACAAAGATCTTGATATTTGTTTTTAATTCAAGAAATATTTATTCAGATAAAATAAGAAAATTTTCAGACGAATTCTATAAAATCAGTCCTGAAAAAAATGATATCATCCTTGAAAAAAACAGTTATGATGCTTTTGTTAATCCTCAACTCAATAAAGTTTTAAAGAAAAAGAAAATAAAATATCTTATCCCAACTGGAGTTTTAGGAGACGGATGTGTCCACGCAACAATTCAGGGCGGATTTTCACAAGGATATAATTATCTCATACTCAAGGATTTAGTAGAAACAACAGATTTACCAATCAGACAAAGATTAATAAAAATCATGAGAGAATTCTATTGGCCTATGCTTTATGGTAAAACTATTAGTGCAAAAAGTTTCTTTGATTATGTGAAATAGAATGCCCCCGAAAATTACTCGAGCCACACTGTGCTCTCACTCTGCTTCGTTCCGTTCTGGTTACTTATTAAATTACATACGATTCATATCTTACAGATACTCATCCAAATTTGGCTTATTTTTCTTTTGATATATAATACAAATATATGGCTAAAATTGATCTAAAATCAGTGGTCTGGAATGAAGGGAAATATTATATTTCCCAATGTCTAGATGTTGATATTTCTAGTTATGGAAAAAACAAAAAAGAAGCCCTTTCTATGTTACAAGAAGCTTTAGAATTATATTTTGAAGATGTTCCATTTCCTAAGAAAACAGAGAGGGTAAAAAATCCTATAATTGCTTCGATAAAATTACAACATGCCGAGACATATTTACACCAATCTTGTTTAAAAATTGAAGATTTCGATAAAAAGAAAAAATAACTCAGGCTTCGTATCTGTTAACAACAGTCCTTGACAAAACCACCACGCTAGTGTAATATTCTATTAATAAAGTAAAAAACGGCCAAAAGGCTGTTTTTAAATATCATTTTATAATAATACATAATATGAAAGCAATCAACGTAATAAAAGAATACTTTGTCGGTTCATACCGAGAATTAAAAAAAGTGACTTGGCCTAGTAAAAAGCAAACCATAAATTACAGTATTTTGGTTGTTGCTCTAAGTGTTGGGACAGCTATTTTTTTTAGTATCCTCGACTATATTTTCGACATAATTTTTAAACAAATTATTTAATAAAGGAGTATGGCTAAACAAACATTAAAACTGGGTCGCCGTTGGTATGTTCTTCACACATACAGTGGCTATGAAGAGAATGTAAAGCATAATTTGGAACAAAGAATTGATTCTTTTGATATGCAAGATAAAATCTTCAGTATCATTGTACCCAAAGAAAAAAAGATTAAAATTAGAAATGGGAAAAGAACAACTGTGGAAGAAAAGATTTTTCCAGGCTACGTATTAGTAGAAATGGTTGTGACTGATGATTCTTGGTATGTAGTACGAAACACACCAAACGTAACAGGTTTTGTGGGTTCAGGAACTACACCTACTCCGGTTGATCAAAAAGAAGTTGATAATCTACTAAAAAGAATGAGGGCTGAAGATCCACAACACAAAATCGACCTTGATGAAGGAGATAATGTAAGTATTATAGATGGACCATTTAAAAACTTTGAAGGAAAAGTTTCAAGTGTTGATGAAAACAGAGGAAAAGTTAAAGTAATGATAACTATGTTTGGTCGTGAAACACCGGCTGAATTAGATGCAATGCAAGTTAAAAAAGTATAAATAAAGGATTGTCTCTCACCTGAGAGTGCTTCTCGATCCAAATGATAATATTAATATGGCAAAAAAAATAATCGGACAAATCAAACTACAAATTCCTGGTGGTGGTGCAAATCCTGCTCCTCCAGTAGGTCCTGCTTTAGGACAACACGGTGTTAACATCCAGGCATTTTGTCAAGAATTCAATGACAAAACAAGTGATAAAAAAGGAGATATTGTTCCAGTGATAATTACTGTATACGAAGATAGAAGTTTCGACTTTGTAATGAAAACTCCTCCAGCCTCTGAACTAATCAAAAAAGCAGCTGGGCTGAAAAAAGCATCTTCAAAACCTTTGCAAGAAAAAGTTGGAAAAATTACTAAAGCACAGGTTAAGGAAATTGCGGAGAAAAAAATGCCTGATCTAAATGCATATACCATTGAAGCAGCCATGAAAATGATTGAAGGAACAGCTAGACAAATGGGAATAGTTGTAGAATAATAGAAAAAATATAGAAAACAAAAACAGAGGTGAAAAACCTCTGTTTTTTTATTGCTTTACCTTTGTCATATTTTACTATTTAAATATTTTTTTCTTTTTGCTTCTTCAAACTTCTCAATTGCATAACGTAACATCGTTCTTGGCATTTCTTTATAATATTTTTTTAAAAACTTTTCTTCCAAAATTAAATTTCGATTTCCTATTTCTCTCAACATCCAACCTACTGCTTTATGAATTAAATCATGGTCATCTTTAAGTAATATGGTTGATATTTTTAAAGTATCATCAAATTTATTAGCACGGATAAAAGAATATGTTGCTAAAATGGAAATTCTTTTTTCCCATAAATTTTTAGACTTTGCATACTTATATAGTATATCTTTCTTACTTGGATTGTCCAATAAATATGCCCCAATTATTTTTGGGGTTGTGACGTCAACTAAATCCCAATTATTTACAAATCCAATGTTTTTTATGTAAAAATCATAATAACTTTTTTTTAATTTTACATCTTTTGCTTTTTCATACTTATATACCAAAAGCATAAAACCGGTTAATCGAAATTCATGGATTGGACTCTGAACAACTTTTTCTAATTCGTCTAAATTAATATCAATATACTTCTTGGCAATTTTTCTTTGATCCGGCACTGTTATTCCCAAAAAAATATCCCCTTCTCCATATTCACCTTTTCCGGTTTTAAAAAAAAGCAAACACTGTTTTGCTTTTTCTTTATTCCCTAAACTATTTAATTCTTTTTTTAGATTATTTAGCATACTTACTTTATTAACATCGCATCCCCAAAACTAAAAAATCTATACTCTTTTTCAATTGCTTGTTGATAACAATCTAGTAAGTATTCCCTATCACCCACAAAAGCACTAACCAGCATTAACAGAGTGGATTTTGGTAAATGAAAATTAGTGATAAGTGCATCAATTACATTAAATTTAAATCCAGGAGTAATAAATAAGTTAATATCCCCACTGTATGGTTTAATTGATCCTTCTTGATTATATATTCCTTCTAATGTTCTGACTGTCGTAGTTCCAACCGCTATTATTCGTCTTCCACTTCGTTTTGCATCGTTAATTAATTCACAATTTGAAGCCGTAATTTCAACTTGTTCACTATGCATTTTATGTTCTTCAATATTCTCAGTTTTAACAGGTTGAAATGTTCCAATTCCAACATGCAAAGTTACTTCAGCAAATTCCACTTCTTTTTCTTTTAAAAGTTCAATCAGTTCATTTGTAAAATGAAAACCAGCAGTTGGAGCAGCTACTGATCCCTCTTTTTTTGCATAGACAGTTTGATATTTAATATCTAGTTTATCAATACTGTTTTTGTCATTGTTAATATATGGAGGTATTGGAACTTGCCCATATTTATTCGCTTTTGATCTTACAGTCATATCATCATCTGAAAATTCTACTAAAAAAGTTCCATCTTTTTCTCTCAACATTATCTCACAGAAAAAATCATCAGCAAAAACCACTTTCATCCCAAGTCTTAATTTGCGACCAGGTTTTGCCAAAACTTTCCAAACACCAAAATTCTCTGATGGTCTTAGTAAAAAAATTTCAATTTTTGACGCATTTAAAATTTTATCAGTTGAATAAATTTTTTGTTCATCAATGCCATCAGTGTTTTCGTCCATCATCAGAGTACCAATTAGTCTAGCTTTAAAAACTTTTGAATTATTCCAAACAATTAGATCCCCTTTTGAGAGATAATTAATAATATCCGTAAATTTATGATGACTAATTTGTTTATTATCTCTGTCAATTATCATCAATTTTGAACCATCTCTATTATTAAGTGGTTTTTGGGCAATAAGTCCCTTGGGTAAATTGTAATCGAATTGATCAGTTTTCATATTTATTTTTTTACTGTTCGAGCAATTATTTTGGCTATTTTTTTATCTAAAACATCAGGCATTATTTTATTGGCTGTTGGTTTTTTTACATAATTTGATAATACGGCTGCAACTTCCAACTTTATTTTATCACTCACAAAATTAATCCTGTTGTCGAGTAAACCTCTAAAAAGGCCTGGAAAAACTAGAACATTGTTGATCTGATTCGGAAAATCACTTCGCCCAGTTGCCACAACAGCGGCGCCAGCATTTTTTGCAATATCTGGCATAACTTCAGGAGTCGGATTTGCCAGAGCAAAAATGATAGATTTTTTATTCATTGATTTAATCATTTTTGCATCAACAAGGTTAGGTCGACTTACACCAATAAATATATCTGCGCCCTTAATAGCTTGCCTTAAATCAGCCTTTATCTGCTTTTTGTTTGTTACAAGTGCTATTGCTTTCTTGTATTTATTTAATCCTTTTCGGTTTTTGTATATCGTTCCTTTTGAGTCTAAAGTAATCAGTTCCCCCACTCCAGCTTTTATTATTAATTTTGTCACAGCCATACCAGCCGCTCCTGCTCCATTTACTATCACTTTGCAATTTATTAATTTCTTTTCAACAACTCGAAGTGCATTATATATACCGGCCAAAACCACAATAGCTGTCCCATGTTGATCATCATGAAATACTGGTATGTTTAATTTTTTTTGTAATTTTTCTTCAATTTCGAAACAGCGTGGTGAACAAATGTCTTCTAAAAGAATGCCACCAAAAATCGGAGAAATATTTTCTACGGTTCGAATAATCTCATCAATGTCTCGAGTTTTTAATGCGATTGGAAAGGCATCGATATCAGCAAACTCTTTAAACAATACTGCTTTACCTTCCATTACTGGTAAGCTAGCTTCAGGCCCAATGTCTCCTAAACCTAATACTGCACTACCGTCCGTTACTATTGCTACTAGGTTTCCTTTCCTAGTGTAGTCATATACTTTATTAATGTCTTTTTTTATTTCTAAACACGGTAAAGCAACACCGGGAGTATATACAGCACTTAAATCTTCTTTTGAATTTATTGTTGCTCGAGATATTATCTCAATTTTTCCTTTTAATTTTTTATGTAGTTTTATTGGATCAATTTTTTTCATAGATTATTTGAGATAATTAAATACATTTTCATTATGCTGATCAAGTGTTACAGCATAACGCATTTTTCCATCAGTCCCAGTCATAAAATACCAGTAGTTATTTGTTTTTGGATATATGGCTGCCTTGATAGCAGTAATACCGGGATTTCCAATTGGACCGTGCGGAAGTCCAGAATACTTATATGTATTATATGGTGAATCAATTTTTTGATCTTCGGTCGAAATAGCTGGTGTGTTTTTTAGTGTAACATAGTTCACCGAAGCACACGATTGTAAAGCCCACTTCTGCTTATTTCTTCTCCAAAAAATGTCCGAAATCATTTGCATATCATATTCAGTGTTTGCCTCTCTCTCAATTAGAGCTGCCATATTAAGTATTTGAAAAACGTTTTTTCCCTGCTTGTTTATTTCTAAACGCATCTCTTTTGTTATTTTACTCTCCAAATTAGAAAATATTTTTTTTAATACATCTGATAATTCCGAATCTTTGTATACTCGATATGTATCTGGGAAAAAATATCCCTCATACGAAACTGAACTAGGACGAGTAGCAAGAATGGGAAACATATCTTTTCCGGCCGAATCTGTAAAACTCAAAACAGGAGCCTTAGACAAAAGCCCCGAATATTCATAGGCTGGCTTACCAACAATTTTATACAATTCTTCTTTGTTTTTAATAAGTCCTTTTTTTTGCCAATCATCAGCTATCTGTCTTAAATCCCAACCAGGAATTATGGTAATATTTATTTCTTCTCGGGCTACTAACTGAGGAACGGGCTTACTTTTTTCTCTTTTGTAGTATATGAATAGTGGGATTGAGATTAGTATTAATATTATTATTAATTTTTTCATAAAGGTATAAACTCATCATTTGCTTTACTGTATTTTTCTATCGTATCTGTAGGAAACCATTGACCACCATGTTTGTGTGAATAGACATCCCCAAATTTAACTAATTTTTCGAATAAATCACGCTCAATTGAACTTACTCCGTCTGGAAGAATATCTAATACCTCAGGATTTATTACATAACCACCAGCATTATTTAAATTTGATGGTGCCTCTTCCACAGTTGGCTTTTCAATAAAATTTAATATCTTTTCACCATCCAATTCAGCAATACCAAACTGGGTTACATCTTCTACTGGAAATAGCGATAAGGTTACTTTAGCATCATTTCTATCATGCAGACTTATTATATCTGTCCAATCAAAATCACATAAATTATCTCCGTTAATAGCTACAAAATTTTCCTTGATGCCATTAGCAGCTTTTTTAATTGCTCCGCCAGTTCCTAAAGGTTCATCTTCTATACAATATGATATATTTACTCCTAGTTCTTTTCCGTCTTTAAAATATTCTTGTATTTTCTCAGACATGTACCCGACAGAAAGAACAATATCTAAAATATTATGTTTTTTAAAATTTTCAATCGCATGTTCGATAATTGGTTTTCCTTTAATTAACAATAGTGGTTTAGGTGTATCATTTGTTAAAGGACGCAAACGTGTTCCCAATCCTCCTGCTAAAATTATTGCTTTCATATTTTTGAATAAATTATTATTAGACTGATAAAATGTAAAATAGTGGTTTTAGGATTAATAAGGCTGGAACTATAATACCAATTAAAAAACCAACTACTATATCACTAGCATAGTGTACTCCACCGTATACTCTTCCCCAGCACACCCACAACGACAATATTATATATATTATGACATTATAGTATGATCCAGATAATACGGCCATAGATACTAATACTGCACATGATAAAGCATGATCAGATGGCATTGATTTCCATTTTCCTATTAGTGGTACAAACAATGATTTCACCTCTTTTTTATGTGCAATATATGGTCTTGGTCTTTTGACTATCAGTCCAACTAATAGACTAACGAATAAAGCAGGTAACCAAAAAATTAAAAACATGTATATATATCCAATATATGGAAAACTATCATAGATAAAAATGAAAGGCATGAAACCCATCATAAAATACAATAAAAAACGACCACCAAACTCACTAAAAATATCTAGTGCTCTGTTTTTTCCCACTAAACCATTAATTTTAAAAAAAAGAGTTTTATCCCAATTCATATATGCATATTTTAGCAGTTTAGGTCATTTTTGGCAATTATTATGTGTATACTTGAAAAATATAGCCATAATGGTATAATGTAGAACATAAATGCGCCTGTAGCTCAGGGGTTAGAGCACTGCCCTTATAAGGCAGGGGTCGACGGTTCGAAACCATCCAGGCGCACAAATATGACAACAAATAAAACAATTACCGTAAATGAAGAATCCAACAAAAAAAGGTTGGATGTCTTTTTGGTTGATCTCATTAATATCCCTCGCTCTCAAATACAGAAAATGGTAGAAAGGGGTTTTATTCAAATAAACAACATACCTGCCAAAAAAGCAGGAGTACGAATAAAAACCAACGATATTATTACGGTCGATTCCACTTCTAATATTAATGTGATAAAAGAAGAGAAAAAAGAATCTAAAAAAAATGAAACAAAATTCAGTATTAAAGATATTGAGATAGTAGCCAACACCGATAACTATTTTATAGTAAACAAACCAGCCGGACTTTTAATTCATCCCACCGAGAAACAAGAAAAATATACTTTAGCAAGTATAATGGTAAAAAAATATCCTGAATTAAAAAACATTGGAGAGAGCGAAATTCGACCTGGAATTGTCCATCGATTAGATAAAGATGCTTCTGGAATACTAGTTATTGCAAAAACACAAAAAATGTTTAATCATCTAAAAAAACAATTCAAAGATAGAAAAATATATAAAGAGTACTTCGTTTTAGTTCATGGTGCCATTGATGCAGATTATGATAAAATTAATTTTCCAATTGTCAGATCCAAAAGCGGTGAAAAAATGGTTGCTCTTCCGGTGCCAAAATTACTAAAAGAGAAAGAAGCAAATTTATCAGATTTAAAAAAAGTCTCACAAATGGAAAAACAATACGCGAAAAGTCGTGATGCTTTAACTGAGTTTTGGATAGAAAAAAAGTTTATTAACTTCACTCTTTTAAAAGTGAGAATTCATACAGGCCGTATGCACCAGATTAGAGTACATATGCTTGCCTACAATCATCCCATCATTGGTGATAATATATATTCTCAAAAAAATCAAGGAGATAAATATGATAAAATGTGCAATCGTATATTTTTACATAGTGCGAAACTTTGTTTTACAGATTTAGATGGAAACAAAATGGAGTATACTTCTACAATACCTGATGAACTTCAATTATTTTTAACGAAGATAAAATAATATGAAACGCAGTAGCCTTCTCATAATAATCTCATCCCCTTCTGGAGGTGGTAAAGACTCGGTGATTAATGCTCTACTTAAAATCATGCCGAATTCAACTCGATTAATAACAACAACTTCAAGACCAAAGCGTCCGGGTAATATTGAAGGAATTGACTATTATTTCATCAATGAAAAAGAATTTCTTAAAAAAATAGAGAATGATGAATTTGTTGAATATAACATATATTCAGAAAACTATTATGGAACTCAAAAAAAACACCTAGAAGAAACTCTTGAAAATAATGAAATCGTATTTACCCAAATGGAAGTTAATGGGAAACATAATTTAGATAAGCTTGAGATACCTCATCTTTCAATTTTTCTCTTACCAGAAAAACTAGATATTTTAAAAAATCGTATCGAAAAACGTGGTGGATTAAACAAAAAACAAATTCAAGATCGTATTAAAACAGCCGAAAATGAAATAAAATGCTCAAAAGATTATGACTATAGGGTAGTTAATAAAGAAAATCAACTCAAAACAACAATCGATACCATTGCCAAAATCATTCAAAAAGAGCTAAAAAAAGCCTAACTATTGACAAAATAGAGCAATTGAATTAAAATAGAGCAACTAATAAATATAGTTAATTAATTAATATGAGTGAAGAAAAAAGTACAGTTTCCTCTCAGGCAGAAGAAAAAACTGATGAAACCAAGAAAGACATGGCTTTAAGACCAGGAATGGTTGTGAAAGTACATGAAACAATCAAGGAAATTAATACAAAAGGAGAAGAAAAAGAACGTATCCAAGTTTTTGAAGGAACTATTATTGGATACAAACATGGCAATGAACCAGGAGCTACTATCACTGTTCATAAAGTTTCAAACGGTGTAAGTGTGGAAAAAATATTTCCAATCAAGTCTCCAGTAATCGCCAAAATAGAAGTACTCAAACAAATGAGAGTGAGAAGAGCAAAATTAAACTATCTTAAAAGTGAAGACAAGAAGTTTAAAAGAAAGTTAAAAGAAAAGAAAAAATAACAAACAAAAAACTCCTTTTCATTATAAAGGAGTTTTTTAATTGACTAATATTTCTATGTTATCGCTTTTGCAGTCCAAGTTTTTTTGTTTTTTGTTATCTTTTCAAGTGTTCCAAAACTAACTACTTCTCCTCCGTGCCTTCCTCCACCTGGACCTAAATCAATAATGTAGTCTGAACATTTAATAACATCCACATTGTGTTCAATAATAACAACAGTGTTTCCTTTTTCCACCAATTTATTTAAAACATTAAGTAAATTTTTAATATCTTCAAAATGAAGACCAGTTGTTGGTTCGTCTAATATGTATAAAGTTTTTCCAGTAGATACTCTGGCTAGTTCGGTTGAGAGCTTTACTCTTTGAGCCTCACCACCTGAAAGAGTGGTGGCTGGCTGACCAAGACGAATATATCCAAGTCCTACTGAGCGTAATATATCTAGCTTATTAGCAATAGCCGGAGTATCATTAAAAAATGCCCAGGCTTCATTAACTGTCATATTTAAAACTTCGGAAATATTTTTTTGTCTATAATGAATTTCCAGTGCTTCCTTACTATAACGAGTACCATTACAATCTGGACATTCAACAAATACATCTGCTAAAAACTGCATAGGAATACGTATGTATCCCTCTCCGGCACATGTTTCGCATCGTCCCCCACCTTTAACATTAAAGCTAAATTTACCTGCTCCATAGTTGTACATCTTAGCTTCCTGTAAATTAGCAAATAAATCACGAATAGGGGTAAACACATTCGTGTATGTAGCCGGATTTGATCGTGGAGTTCGACCAATTGGTGATTGATCAATAGCAATAACTTTATCAATATTTTCAATTCCTTTTATTGACTCATGTTTACCAGGAATACTTTTTGCTCTATGAAAATGTTGAGACAAAGCTTTTCCTAGAATATCAATAACAAGTGTGGACTTACCAGAACCAGATACACCAGTAAAACAAACTAGTTTTCCTAATGGAATCTTAACATCAATATTTTTTAAATTATGCTCACTCGCTCCTTTTACTTCAATGAATTTTTCAATTACCTTTTTCTTGCTTTTTTGTTTTATTACTTCTCTTTCAACTTTTAATTTTTTTGATAAATACTCACCAGTTAGTGAATTAGATTCTTTCTTTATTGTCTCAATTGTACCTTGAGCCACGATTTTACCACCTTTTACTCCTGCCCCAGGACCAACATCGATTAAATAGTCAGCCGCTTGCATCATTTCAACGTCATGCTCAACGACAATAACGGTATTTCCTAAATCACGTAATTTTTTTAAACTTTGAATCAACTGCTTGTTATCTTTTGGATGTAAACCAACTGACGGCTCATCCAAAACATAGATCACTCCGTTTAATCCAGTAGTTAATTGAGTAGCTAAACGAACTCGAGTTACTTCCCCACCAGAAAGAGTATTCATTGATCGATCTAATGTTAAATATCCAAGTCCAACTTTGATTAAACTATCAAAACGTTGTTCAAGTTCTTTAATAATCGGTTTAGCAATTGCAAGTTTTTCTTTATCTTTAATATTTTTCAAAATCTTACTTAAAATATCTTGTACCAATTCAATATCTGATGAAACAATATCAGCGATATTTTTATCATCAATTCTGACGGCTAATACATCAGCTCGTAATCTTTGTCCATGACACTGTGGACATACTGCCTCAATCATATATTGCTCAATTTCTTTTCTAACATAATCTGAATCAGTTTCTAAATATTTTTTTAAAAGAGATGGAATAACACCTTCAAATTTAATCTTTTTCCCTTCAACATCATAAATTTGATTTCCAGTTCCGCAAAGTACTATATCTAAATCTTTTTTAGGCAAATCTTTTACAGGAATATTTAATGAAAACTGAAAGTGATCGGCAACAGCTTGCATTAATTTTTGATTCACAGATTGTCGGCCCGTAATACGAGTCCAAGGCTGTATAGCTCCTTCGGCTAAAGTTAATCTATTATTTGGAATAACAAGATTAGGATCAACCTCTTTTGTAATGCCAAGACCGGTACATCGAGAACAAGCACCATTTGGGCTATTAAAACTAAAGTTTCTAATATCCAACTCTTCGGTCTGAACATCACAGGTTGAACAAATGCCATGAAGTGAATAGGTATCTTCTTCTTTTTTTGATAATACTTTAATTAATCCATTCCCAAATTCCATTGCCTTTTCTGTAATTTCCAATATGTTTTGTTTTTTCACATCCTTTATTATTTCCACCACAAGTTCAACATCGTACAACTTATCTTTTTCAAATTTAAAATTTATCAATTCATGTATCTTATATATATGACCATTAATTCTAATTTTATTAAAACCAGATTTTTCAATTCTTTCAATTAAATGACCATTTTCAGTTTTTCCTTGTCTTAAAATTGGAGCAAGCACCATAACATTTTTATCTGTTCTTGCTCTCTTCTTAATACTTTCAATTATTTTACCCATGTTATGTTTTTTGACCATTGTATTACACTTTGGACAAAAACGATCACCTATTCGAGCAAACAAAAGACGAAGATAATCATAATTCTCAGTTATCGTCCCAACTGTAGAACGAGGATTTTGAGTGTGAAACTTTTGATCAATAGCAATTGTCGGAGACAAACCTTCAATTTTATCTACATCTGGTTTTTTCTTTACATCCATGAATTGACGAGCATAAGAAGACAAGCTTTCAGCATAACGACGCTGACCCTCAGCATAAATTGTATCAAAAGCCAAAGAAGATTTTCCAGAACCAGATAAACCAGTGATCACCACCAACTTATTTTTTGGAATATCTATATCAATATTCTTTAAATTGTGTACTCTTGCCCCTCTAATTGAGATTTTTTCGTTCATAAATTGTTTTAAACTACTATTTCTTACTAATGAGCAGCATATCCTGCTTTCTGATGCGCTGTTCTTAAATCATTTGCAAGCAAACCATCAATATCGTATATCTTTGATACATCCAAATTAACACGAATTCCTTTTTTTAAATCTGCGACTGTAAAATAGTGTCTCGGATCAATAGAACGCATTGATTTAGATAAGAAAAAGGTTGTATCACCTAAATCAACACCTTTTTGACCAATAAAATGTGGTTCAGGATATTTCCAACATGCCTCTTTCATAACAACGCTCATAACAAATCCTTTTAATCCACCACCTACCGTAACACCATCAAATTTCTTGTTGCAACTTTCAGCCAAACTATCAATTTCTTCATTAGATATTGAAAAATTATATCCAACATCAGTACCATTAATATATGGAGCTTGTTTAATGTCCCTATTTTTTTTACCTTTATCTGGACCTGAGCCTTCTTTTTCGTATTTAACAGCATTAGGAGATAAGAAAGGGATATCAGTGCCTGTATACCCATTATTACAAACAGCTACAATATTATTGATTCCCATAACACCTTTTGTACTGTTTGATGTATCCCATCCTACTCCTCCTTGTAACAATGTAACAGCACAACTTCCCATTGCTTCCTGAATCATATCTCCTACTAATATTTTTCCAAAAATATTTCCTTTCTCGCAAATATACTTCTTATTATCTTTCCCATTCGAAGTACAAGCATTGGCATAGTGTTTTCCACCTTCTTCTGAAGGAGCACAAAAATCTCCAAAACACGCGGTTGATCCTCCATCTTTTGTTAAAAACCTATTACCACAGTAAAACTTCGTTATTTTAGCTGTTGTGTCACTTACTTTTTTTGGATTAGCTGTAATTTCAGCTTTTGCTTCTGTATACGAATATTTATAATCTGCCGCTGATGCTGGTGGTTTAATTGGGGAAATTTGATTCTCCCAACTAGCTACTTGAGCCAACTTTATTTTTGAATCTGTCAATTCAGAACAAAATGTTGGCATCAGTGATTGTGGTTTTAATAGCCATACTTGCGGAAGCCGAAAAGTGGTTAAAGCTGGGTTAATTTGATTTAAAATGAATATTGAGCCATAGGCTAAAAACATTCCCATAATGGCTCCACCCATCCTCTTTTTAGCGCGCCCTATTGTATCACTATTCCCACCTGATGTCAACCACTGTAAACCAGCAACAACAATTACTAAAGTTGCTATCACCCCAACCATCATTATTGCATAATTAAATACTACCATTATATATGAACCCAAATGAATAAATTTTGATTCACCACCAATAGCAATTTTGGCTTCTGTGATACCAGCCGGTAAACATTTACAATAACCAGTTACTTTACAAGGATCTTCTGAGATACATCCTTTGGTTTGCTCTACGGGATCTGAGACACCATATGATTTCCTTATTTCTGCACAAGCATTTTTTTCCCAACATATCGGATTTAGCTGAGGTACCTTAGAAGTAATATCAGCTGAAACAAAAGATGGTATTAAAAGAATGGATAGAAATATGAGAAATAGTATTTTTTTAAAAATTGTCATAATTAATTATTATTTAATATTTTTTTTAACGATTACTATAACCTGCTTTTTTCCATTCTTCTATTCTGGTATGATCTGCTGTCCCATCAATATCATACACTTTTGACACATCAATATTTAAACGAATTCCTTTTTTAATTTCAGCGGTTGTAAAAAAATATCCTTTACCTACTCCAAGCGCAAAAGGACTGGAAAAAAATTTATCATCTCCTAAATCTACTCCGTTTTTTCCAATATAATGATACTCACCTGTTGGATCACACGCTTCATTCATATCAACTTTTAAAGCAAAACCTTTTGTACCTCCAGCATGATTATAGCAAGAAGCCTCCATGGCATCTATGGATTGATTTGATATTGAAGAGTTATAATAATAAGAAACATTAGATCCTTCGGTAGTTCTGGTAATTGTTCCCGGAGATGCTCCTTTAGGTGGTGTATACATCATTGGATATTTTTTTCCTTTTTTTACATCATTACACACAGCTACAATATCCATTATCTGTTTTACTGGCCCAACTGAATCTTCCATTTCTACCCAACCCTCTTTACTCATTGCTGTTTTTACAAGACAACCACCAGTGACTTTTTCAATTAGATCACTACTATATATTCTTCCGGTCATGTTTCCTTTCTCGCAAATATATTTTGTGTTTCCTTTTCCATTTGGATTGCAAGCCATAGCATAAGTGGCGCCACCGCTAGAGTCTTGACGACAAAAATCTCCAAAACAAGGATGTAAACCACCATCTTTTGCTAAAAACCTAGTACCACATGTAAACCAATTCATTTTATTTGTAGAGTCAGTTAAAGGTGTTGTGTCAGCTTTTGCTAACTCAAAACTATAGATATATTTACTTGATGAAGGAGCTGTGGTAATCGGAGCTATTTGATTATCAATACCAGCTACTAAAGCTAGTTTTGTAGTATCATCAGAAAATTCAGAACAGAATGTTGGCATTAATTCTTGTGGCTTTAACATAAAAATCTGTGGAAGTCTTAAGCTGATTAAATTTGGATTAATTTGACTTAAAATAAAGAAAGAGCCATACGCTAAAAATAGTCCTACGAAAGCTCCGGCCATTCTTTTTTTTGCTCGTTTTATTACATCACTATTGCCACCTGAAATCATCCACTGGACACCTGATACTAATAACACTAAAACAGAAAGTACTCCAGCCATCATCAGGGCATAATTAAAAACTACTAATAAGTAGTCTCCTAGGTGGATAAAACTATTCACTCCCCCAATACCAATTTGTGTATCCGTGCTCCCAGCTGGTAAACACTTACACCAACCTTTTTCTTTACAAGGATCTTCTTTTATACATCCTTTTGCTTGTTCAACTTTACTAGTAACACCATACGATTCTCTCATTTTTAAACAAGACTCTTCTCGCCAACACAATGGATTTAAAGCAGGTATTTTTGAAGATGTATCAGCTAATACAAAAGACGGCATTAAAAAGGTAAAAAGTAAAACAAGAAATATTATTTTTTTAAATGGCATCATAAAAAAACTATTTGCTATTTTAAAAAGGTCTCCCATGACTTATATGGTATTAGTCCGGTAACCATTTTTCCATTAATGAAAAAGGTTGGAGTTCCGTTAACACTATGCTTAAAAGCGGTGGCATAATCTTGATCAACTTCGTTTTTTGCTTTCCCCCCGTTTAAACAGGCTGTTAATTTTGTATAATCAGTACTAGCTAGATTAGATAATGCTTGAATATTTGTATCGTCTAAAGTAGCAATAAGTGAATCCTGATTTGCAAACAAGGAATCATGCATTTGCCAATACCTATTTTGTTCATGAGCACACTGAGCAATCTCACTTAATTTTGTTGCTCCAGGATGGGTTGACTCGATAGGAAAGTCCCGTACTATTAGTTTAATTTTGTGTCCATAATTATCAATTACTTTTTTCATAATACTATCAGACTCTTTACATATTGGACATTTAAAATCAATAAACTCAACTACCACAATACTAGCAACTGGATTTCCTTTATACGGATCATCACTAGTCTCGATCTCCGCCCTTATAGCTGTATCTGATGAACTATTACTTTTTAAATTTGTTTGAAAATTATTATAGAATTTAGAACTAATTGAGTATCCTTTACCACTACGAATCATAAGCCAATATTTTACAGTAGTAAAGATAAAAATCCCAAGAACTAGCAAAATTATTCCTGCAATTATGAGAAGTACTATACCCCATCCTTTTTTATACCACTTTTTTTCTAAAGAAGAATTTTCCATAATTAATGGATAAATATTAATATGTTCATTATACCCTTTTTCAAGCTTTATCGCAACCCTAAATACAGCAAAAAGTGTAGTGGTTAAGCTAGAATGTTACTTTAACTGTTAAATTAAATATCACCTTAACTATCAAGGCAGTTTAAAAATGTCGTGAAATTTTTCACTCTTGATTTTTAAGCTAGATTATGATAAAATACAGGCAAAATATACATATGTATAATTGGAATACAGATACTACACAACTAAAAAAAGACAAAAAACAATATACTATCTGGCAATTAGAGCAGTTAATTAATTTCGGTTTAGGAAAAAATAAGATTAATAAAAAGGATCTTAAAAAACATTGGAATGAATTGCATATTGACCCAAAGAAAAAAAAATACCTCAAATTTCTATTATGGCCACAAAAACAATCTTAACATCCAATCAACAAAATTTACTTGATTTGATAGGTAATGACAAAAATATTTATAATAATTTTTACTTAGGCGGTGGCACTGCTCTCGCTGAATTTTATTTACAACATCGATACTCAGAAGACCTTTATTTTTTTTCCGAAAAAGAATTTGATACACAATATATCTTTACTTTCTTTAAAAAAATACAAAAAAAAGCTAAAATAAAAAAAATTGATTATCAACAAAGTTTTAATCGTAATCTCTTTTTTCTTCATTTGAACAAAGATATAATAAAAACTGAATTTACTTACTATCCTTTCCCTAGGATAGAAAAAAAGAAGATGTTAGGTAATATACAAATCGATAGTTTGATTGACATTGCAGTAAATAAGATATTTACTATTTATCAAAAACCACGATCACGAGACTTTATTGATCTATATTTGATATTAGAAAAAGAAGGTTGGATTATTACCAACTTAATAAAGCAAGCCAAGATTAAATTCGACTGGCATGTCGATCCACTACAATTAGGCACGAAATTTTTGCAAGCAAAAACAGTAAAAGATTATCCAAAAATGATTAAAAAAATACAACACAGCAAGTGGCAAAATTTCTTTCTCGAACAAGCAAAGTTACTAAATAAAGAAATATTAAAATAAAATAATAAAAAATTCTCAATGATAACGAGATTTTTTTACTGTTGTTTCCCCTACTCTGTATACAGTAATATAAAGGTTTATAAATATCATCTTATTGTACCAACAAGAATTGAGCTCAGATTTGGACGTACAATAATGAGCTAAAAAACCGTTTTTAGCTGTTAATCATAGCAAAAAGTTGACAAAAAGGTATATATTTGGTACCATGCTAACTATCACAAATAGGGGTAATATCTTCTCGATTAATAATTATTTATGCAAAGTCAAATTTTAAATATCATTCAATTCATATTAGCCATATTATTAATGGTTGTTATTCTACTCCAACAAAAAGGCACCGGTCTAAGTGGTGTTTTTGGAGGATCATCAAATATTTATAGTACAAAAAGAGGGGTAGATAAATTACTTCATAATGGTACAATTGCAATTGCCTCTCTATTCTTTATTCTCTCAATTGTAAGATTACTAATCTAAAATACGAGTATATATCAATATACTTGATCTCTTCCTACACATAACTTTTTATGCGTCTTAAAAAAATTATTTCTCGTTTTAAAAATACAAGGCCAATGACCAGTAAACTAGACCGTGTTTTACTAAAAAAGGTCAAAGGCAACAGAATACCTAAATTTGGTCAATTTAAATATATTGGAGAATTTCTTTCTTCATTTGAAAAAACCGTTTTAAAAATTGCTATTCTAGTTTTAATACTTTCTTCAATTTCTTGGTTGTTTTTCTTTTTGAATAGAAACAAAACTGAAATAGCTACAACTGGCGGAGAATATATTGAAGCTGTTGTAGGCTTGCCTAAGTTTATTAACCCCCTTTATGCTAGTACTAATGACGTTGATTCTGATTTAACTCAGTTAATATACTCAGGACTATTTCGTTACAACAATGAACAAAAATTATTACCTGAGTTAGCTAGTAAATATACTGTAAGTGCTGATAAAAAAACATATGAAATTGAACTACGGAAGGATGTAAAATGGTCTGACGGAAAAGAATTCACTGCCAATGATGTAATTTTTACATTTAAATCTGTCCAAAATCCTTTAATTAATTCCCCACTACTTGCGACCTTTCAAGGAGCCACTGTTGAAAAAAAGGACGACTATACGGTTGTATTTACTTTAAAAGAACCCTTCACTCCTTTTCTAGGAAGTTTAACAATCGGTATTATTCCGGCCCATATTTGGCAAGACATCCAACCTTTAAATATTAAATTAGCTAAGTCAAATATTCAACCAGTTGGAACTGGAATGTGGAAATTTGATAGCTTTACAAAAGATAATACCGGTAATATCCAAACATACAATCTGGTGCCAAATGTGTATTATTACAAACAAATACCTTACTTAGAAAAAATGACTTACCGCTTTTACCCAGACATGAGCCAAGCAATCAATGCCTTAAAAGCACAAGATGTGAGTGCTCTAAGTTTTGTACCAATGCAATACAAAAGTAATATTTCAAATAAGAACTTTGAATTTCACAACTTTAGCTTACCTCAATATACGGCCCTATTTTTTAATGAAAGTAAAAATAAGTTATTAAAAGATGACAATTTGAGACTAGCTCTTTCATATTTAACAGATAAAGAAAAAATTAAATCTGAATTAGATAACACAGTCCAAGTTGAACACACACCAATTTTACAAAATTCTCTTGGCTATGATTCAAAACTGGATATTATTAAATATTCCGTAGCATCAAGTACAAAATTAATTGAAAAAAAATGGACAAGAATTGAACCAGAGAAATATTTTGAGATGGAATATGAAACACTGCTGGAAGCCAAAGAAAGTGAAATTGAAGCTATACAAACAAATACTAGTACTATTGATGCTACTTCTACTATTGATAAAATTAAAGAACAGCTCACTAAGCAAGTAAGATCTAAAATGGACGCTGGACAAAATTATTATTGGAAAGATGCATCTAGCAATATACTCGAAATCACCATTACTACTATTGATACTCCTGAATACAGTAAAGTAGCTAAAATTGTTGCCGATATGTGGAAAAAGGCTGGTATAAAAACAGAGGTTGTTCTTGCCAGCAAGTATCAAATGAGCGAAATACTTAAACTAAGAGATTATCAAATTTTATTGTATGGAGAAATAATAGGTTATGATGTGGATCCATATCCTTTTTGGCACTCATCACAAACAAATTACCCTGGACTAAATTTAGCCCAGTTCTCCGATACAGATGTAGATGACCTATTAGAGGAAGCAAGAACCACTGCTGATGAAAAAAAACGAATAGCAAACTACAAAGAATTCCAAGAAATTTTTATAGAAGAAATTCCAGCGATTGTATTGTATACTCCAACACACAATATGATTATCAATAAAAATATAAAGGGAGTTAACATTAAACATATCTTCTCACCTTCAGAGAGATATTCTAATATTAGTAGTTGGTATATAAAAACCAAGAAAAAATGGTTTGGTAATTAAAGCTGGGGTGGCGGAACTGGTAGACGCGCATGGTTCAGGTCCATGTGACAGTAGTGTCATGGAGGTTCAAGTCCTCTCTCCAGCACTTTTAATTTAATAATTAATAACTATATACGATTTTGTATATATAATCTTCATAATTAATAATGTTTTATGATTAAAACAAATACTTCGTACCATAGCCACAAAGCTACTGGTGCGAATAGGACAAAAAAGCAGTACGGCAAAAACTCAAATATCAAAAAAGATACGAACAACAATGTTGTACAAGATAAAAAAACCACAAAAAAAAGTGGTCATTTTCGAAAATTTGATTTTAAAAGAACAAAAGTAGAAACTGTAAATAAAGATAGTCTAAGAATCATACCTCTCGGAGGTTGTGAGGAAGTTGGTCGTAATATGACAGTTTTTGAATACAAAAACGATATTATTATTCTTGATATGGGTTTACAATTCCCTGAAGAAGACATGCCAGGCATTGACTATATCATTCCAAACATTGAATACCTTCGTGGAAAAGAAAAAAATATTCGAGCTGTAATATTTTCACACGGACATTTGGACCATATTGGAGCAGCTCCAATACTATTGCAAAAATTAGGATACCCACCTGTGGTTGGAAGAGATCTAACACTGGCCATGATCAGACATCGATTAGACGATCATGAAAAAGGTAGTGTAAAAAAATTGAAAACGATTCAAATTAAAAGTATAAACGATTGTATAAAATTAGGAAACTTTACAATTGGGTTTTTTCAAATTGAACACTCGATTATGGATGCAGTTGGTGTAACAATAAAGACCGAATACGGAACAATAATTCATCCTGGTGATTGGACTTTGGAAAAAGACATCAAGGGTAAGCCCGTATTAAGTTACAAACATCTAGCCAAACTACAAAAACCTACAATTTTAATGTTGGAAAGCCTTGGAGCAGTTGATGTTAGAAAAAGTGCTAGTACTTTTGAAATGGAAAAAAATATTAAAAACATACTAACGAATGCCAAGGGACGGATAATTATTGGTGCCTTTTCTTCTCAAATTGAAAGAATTGGCTGGATTTTAAAAACAGCGGACCGACTAGGTAAAAAAGTTGCCCTTGATGGTTACAGCATGAAAATGAATATTGAACTAGCTAAAGAATTAGGATACATAAACTACAAAAAAGGAGCTGTCATTAAAATTAATCAAATCGATGACTATGATGATAAAAAGATTGTTATTCTTTGTACCGGTGCCCAAGGAGAAGGAAATGCTGTCCTTTCAAGAATAATCGATAAACGACACAAAAATGTAAAACTTAGAAAACAAGATACGATTATTTTATCTTCTTCCATTATCCCAGGCAATGAAAGAACTATCCAAAAATTAAAGGACAATCTTTATCGACAATGTGATAATGTTATCCACGGCTCAATTATGGATATTCATGTTTCAGGACATGGTAACAGAGAAGATATTGAATACATGCTTAATGAAATAAAGCCAAGCTACTTTATTCCTGTTTATGCAAACCATTACATGTTAAAAGAAGCTGCTAAACTTGCAAGAGAAAAATGCAATTTACAAGATAAAAATATTTTTGTTCCAGACAATGGGCAAGTTATGGCCTTTGACAAAACAGGTGGAAAACTTACCGATGAAAGAGTTCCTGTAAATTATGTATATGTTGATGGATTAGGTGTAACTGATACTACAAACATCGTTCTAAGAGATAGACAAGTACTTGCTGGTGATGGTATGGTTGTGGTTATTGCAACTGTAGATACAAAATCTGGTCTCTTAATTCAAAATCCAGATATTATCTCTAGAGGATTTGTATTTTTAAAAGAAAACAAAGTACTCATTGAAAATGTCAGACATAATGTAAAGAAACTAATTATCAAATCTGATCCAAGATCATGGACTGATACAAATTACATCAAAAACAAAATTAGAGACGAGGTTGGTAAATACCTTTTTCAACAAACAGAGAAAAGGCCAATGATCCTTCCCGTTGTAATTGAAGTGTAATAATATATCAGTCTAAAAACAACCATCTTTTAAGATGGTTGTTTTTATTTCGAAAAATCAGTATACTATCTACATAAATTATTTAAATATATACATATGAAAAAACCAAAAATTACGTTTTATGGCATTTGGCCTGATATGAAAGAATATATCAGATCTAAGATTAGTGGTCATAGAATGAATATCTATACTGAGCCACTAACAGCAGATAATTTACAAAAAGATACTGAGATTTTAGCCGCTTTTGTCCATTCAAATATAGACAAAAAAATTATTAATGGTCTTCCTAAATTAAAAATGATTGCCACAATGTCCACTGGTTTTAATCATATTGATCTTGGTTCTGCAAAAAAGAAAAAAATACCAGTCTGTAATGTACCAACCTACGGAGAAAATACGGTGGCTGAACATGCTTTTGCTTTGCTTCTAGGTTTATCAAGAAAAATATTCCCATCTGTCAAAAGAGTAAAAGAAGGAGTATATGATTTTCATGGTTTACGAGGAACTGATTTAAAAGGAAAAACAATCGGTATAATAGGTACTGGTCATATTGGAATTCACATGATCAGAATGGCTCAAGGTTTTGAAATGAATGTTATTGCTTTTGATGCTTTTCCAAATCAAGAATTAGCAAGTAAGAATAATTTCAAATACGTAACTCTAAATAAATTACTGAGCTTATCAGATTTCATCTCACTCCATGTTCCACTCTTCCCTACCACGTTACATATGATTAACAAAAAGAATATTAAAAAAATAAAAAAAGGTTCTTTCATTATTAATACGGCCAGAGGTGAATTAATTGAACCTGCTGCACTTTTATGGGCTTTGGAAAAAAATTATATTGCTGGTGCCGGTCTTGATGTGTTAGAAGACGAAGAATATGTTCAGCACGAAGAAAAAATGTTTGATGGAGATACTACTGCTGTCCAAATTAAAACAAATTTGATTAATAATATAATAATAGATCATCCAAATACTATTGTGACTCCTCATAATGCTTTTAACAGTACAGAGGCATTACAGAGAATACTGGATGTTACGGTTGAAAATATTAAATCATTTACAAATGGAGTTATAATTAATGATGTTACTAAGTTGAAGAAAAAAAAGTAAAAAGAAAATTGAATACTAAGTAGTTTATAGGATAACAAAACAACCCCCTTGCGGGGGTTGTTTCTTGTTTATAGTTATAAGCCGAATTCTGTAATCTCTTACGAGACGACGATCATTTATCTAGATATATTGTTACCAATATATTCAATCGCGAGCGAACTTATTCATTCTAATTAATAGAACGCTGCTCTTGCACCAGGCAGGGTTTAACACCACTTGGTATTGCTACCGAGTGTAGTATAGTAGCTTTAATCTCGAGAACTAAAACCTCCATACTCTTTTCACCTTTCTCCGTCAAAAACGGATAGTATTGTCTCTGCGCCACTTTCCCTCGCACTATTTTTGCAAATAGACGGGTGGGTATTACCCACTACCAAGACCAAATATTACTATTTGGGGTGTTCGGACTTTCCTTCTCAATAAATTGAGACGATCATCAACTATAAACCCGTACATCATATCATATATTTTGTGTTTTGTCAATAATTGTATAATGTCGTAAATTATGCTAATATATATTCAGATTTTAGTAAAAAATTATGAAAAAATTTGAATTAACTCTTTCTTTTTTACAGCTTCCTCTTGATTACTTGTTACTGGTGCTTGCTGGTTTTACTGCCTATCAACTTCGTTTTACCGATCTAATGACCTCTATTCGTCCTGTTGTTTTTGGTTTAACTTGGGATAGCTATTGGCCTTTGGTGATGATAGTAGCCCTATTGTGGGTCATTATATTCGCTTTTGCCGGTCTATATCATACAAATCCAAATCGTAAATTGGTAAAAGATTTACGTCATTTGGTGTTTGCTTCTACTACTGGTTTTGGTGCTATCACTATCTATGTCTTTTTTACTTTGCAAAAATTTGATTCTCGTTTTCTAGTTCTAATGGGTTGGATATTAGCGATTGTCTATGTTTCTTTTGGACGGATAGTTATGAGAGGAATTAAAACTATTTTATATAAATATGGAGTTGGACTGCGTAAAACTATTGTAATAGGTTCTAAAAAATTAACAACTGACATTGTGGAGTTTTTAGAAAAAAATCCTGGACTTGGCTACAAAGTAGTTCGTGTTTTCGAAAATTTTAATGCCAATATTGCTAAAATTGCTTTAATGAAAGGACGTCCGGATGAAATTATTTTTACTGATCCTAAAGCCAATGAAAAAGAAACTTTGCGCGCTATTAGTTTTGCTAATGAAAATCATATCACATTTAAATACTCGGCCGATTTATTCGCTACTGTCTCTACAAACATGACTGTTAGTACTATTGCTGGTATTCCAATTATTGAATTACAGCGAACTCGCCTATTTGGTTGGGGAAGTATTTTAAAAAGATCATTTGATATTATTAGTAGTATCCTTTTAATTATTGTCTTTTCTCCCCTGTATATTTTAATATATATTCTAATTGCAATTGAAAGTGGTTTTCCCGTTATTTATAAAAATGAAAGAGTTGGTCAAGGTGGAGAACATTTTTACACTCTTAAATTTAGATCCATGTACAAAAAATATTGTACTGGGACTCAATTTGGAAAACAGGGAACAACAGCTTTAAAAACAGAGGCGAAGTTAATAAAAAAACAAAGTGTAAAAAGTGGTCCGGTTTATAAAATTAAAGACGATCCTCGTGTCACGGTGGTTGGTCGTTTTATTCGTCATTGGTCTTTAGATGAATTACCTCAATTTTTTAATGTTTTAGCAGGAACAATGTCCATGGTTGGTCCACGCCCTCATCAACCAAGAGAAGTGGAAAAATATGATAAACAACACAAAGTTGTTTTAGCAATCAAGCCGGGTATTACAGGATTACCTCAAATATCTGGTCGGAGCGATTTATCTTGGGAAGAAGAGGTAAAATTAGATACTTTCTATATTGAAAACTGGTCAATCCTAATTGATCTAATAATATTGATAAAAACTCCATTTGTGGTATTGTTAAAGAAGGGGGCATGGTAATAAAGAATTATGAAAATAGCCCTAGTACATGATTATCTTTCTCAGGATGGGGGTGCGGAAAGAGTTCTAAAGGCGTTTGCTGAAATTTGGCCCCAAGCGCCTATTTTTGTATTGTTCCATGACAAAAAAAAGATAGCATATTTTGATAAAGAAAATATTCAGCAATCTTTTTTGAATTATCTTCCTTTTAACAAACGGCTCTTTCAATGGTATCTGCCTCTAATGCCACTAGCAACAGAAAAACATAATCTAAATAATTTTGATGTAGTGCTTTCTTCGACAAGTTCTTTTGCAAAAGGAGTATTAACTCGACCTGAGACTTTACATATATCTTACTGTCATACTCCCCCACGCTTTTTATGGACAGACACTCATGAATATTTAGATCACATTAAACTTAGAATAATCGTCAAAACTTTTTTCCCTCGCTTGATTCATAAACTACGAATGTGGGACAAAATGAGTGTTGATCGTGTTGACCATTTCATTGCCAATTCATTTACCGTGCAAAAAAGAATAAGTAAATATTATCGTCGCGATAGTGAAGTTATTCATCCTCCAGTTGATACGGAAAAATTTAAAACTGCAAAAATGATTGATCGATATTTTTTAACCGGTGGACGATTGGTCGGATACAAACGACTTGATATTGTTATTAAAGCATTTAATAGACTACGATGGCCTCTTAAAATTTTTGGAATTGGACCTGAATTAAAAAAATTAAAGAAAATGGCCAAAAGTAATATTGAATTTCTCGAAAAAATTGATGAAAATACTAAAATTGACTTACTTAGTAAAGCCCAAGCTTTTATTCATCCTCAGCTCGAAGATTTTGGTATCACACCTCTAGAATCAATGGCTTGTGGTCGTCCTGTAATCGCTTATGGAGCTGGGGGAGCTACTGAGACAGTTATTGATAACAAGACGGGTATTTTTTTCAACAAGCAGACTGTGGAGCATCTCATTAGAGCTTTGATAAACTTTAACGCCTACAAGTGGGATTCGCAATACATACAAGATCAGGCCAAAAATTTTGACCAATACAAATTTAAACAAACAATTAGGAACTGTGTTGAAAACAGATACGAAGAATTTGAGCGTGGTCTTAATCAACCTCCATTATTAAGCAATGAAATATGAATATTGGAATAGATATTAGATTGTTATTAAATCCAGTTCGAACCGGCGTTGGAGAGTACACTTTTCAGCTTGTTAATTCTCTTTTGAAGAATGATAAGACTAACAACTACTTTCTTTTTCATCACAATGACAAAAAAAATATTAAATATTTGCCAGATTGGAAGCAGAATAATGTTAAATATGTTACCACAAACTGGCCTCATAAATTATTTAATTTTTGTCAAAAAATGGTAGGTTTACCAAAAATTGATAAACTGGCAAAAGAAAAACTTGATGTATATATTTCGCCAAACATAAACTTTACTTCCATCTCAAAAAAAACCAAACACGTACTAACAATTCATGACATTTCATTTATTCTCTATCCTAAATTCTACTCTTTAAAACAAAGATTGTGGCACTTTATTATCAATCCTAGAAAACAATGCAAAACAGCGAATTTAATCATTGTTCCTTCTCAAAATACGAAGAATGATTTAATTAATCATTTTAAAATATGTGCAGACAAAATTAAAGTTGTCTATCCTGGAATTAAAAAAGAATTGTTTGATAGAACAAACAATGAACAGGTTAGGATAAAATACGGTTTACCAAATAAGTACATCCTTTTTTTGGGAACTATTGAACCAAGAAAAAATATAATAACGTTGATTGAGGGTTTTGAAAAAACTGTTGAGAGATTGAACTACAATTACAAACTAGTAATTGCCGGAGCTGAGGGGTGGAAAAACAAAGATATCTACAAAAAAGCAAAACACTCAAAATATCATGATTTAATTCGTTTTATTGGCTACATTAATACTGAGGATAAAAATGCAATATATGATATGGCTGAAATGTTTGTCTATCCTTCTATTTATGAAGGATTTGGTTTTCCTGTCCTTGAGGCCATGGCCACAAACACCCCTGTTATTACATCAAATAGATCGTCTTTGCCTGAAATCCTAGAAAATTCTGCTCTATTAATAAACCCTAACAAACCAAGCGAGATTGGAGATGGTATAATAGAGGTAATTAAAAATCAGGAATTAAAAAAATACTTAATTGAAAAAGGAGAAAAACAAGTAAATAAATACAACTGGGATGAAACTTCAAAAAAATTATTAGATATTTTATGCGAATAGGAATAGACGCTCGTATGTATGGTTCAGCTCATAGTGGCCTTGGACGATATGTCGAACAATTAATTGAAAACTTATTGATAATAGACAACCAAAATGAATATGTCTTGTTTTTGCGTCAAAAAGAATACGAGAGTTTAAATTTTGAAAATAGAAAAGTAAAAAAAGTATTAGCTAATGTTAATTGGTATAGTTTGGCGGAGCAAATATTTATGCCTGGCATAATTAAAAATGAAAAAGTTGATTTAATGCATTTTCCACATTGGAATGTACCTCTGATGTATAGCAAACCTTTTGTCTTAACAATTCATGATCTTATCATGTACCACTATCCAAGAAGAAAAGCTAGCACACATAATGCCCTTACATACTACATAAAAGATAAACTACATCGCTTAGTAATTAGACGAGCAAGTAAAAAAGCAAAAAAAATATTAACACCTTCCGTTTTTTCAAAAAATGATATCCATAAAACTTTGAAAGTACCAACTGACAAAATACACGTCACTCACCTAGCTCCAGCACCAATAAAAAAAATAAAGAGAGAAGTAAGAGACAAAGATAATCTAAATACTGAATCACCTTACGTTCTGTATGTGGGTAATGCTTATCCACATAAAAATCTAGATAATCTACTAAAAGCATGGGAAATATTTAATAAAAAGTACTCTGATGAATACAAGCTATTATTGATTGGGAAAAAAAACTATTTCTACAATCAACTAATTGAAGATAGTTCTATCCCCAAAAAGAGCGTTCGGTTCGTTGGCTATGTAAATGATTGTGAATTGCAGAAATACTACGAAAAAGCCTCGCTATATGTTTTTCCATCACTCTACGAAGGCTTTGGTTATCCTCCACTTGAAGCCATGCTGTACAATATACCCGTTGTCTCATCTGACGCGAGTTGTCTTAAAGAAATCCTTCAAGACTCAGTCATCTACTTTAATCCTAAAAACACTGACCAAATTGCTGAAAAAATTAATTATGTATTAACAAATAATGATGTCAGAATTGGTTTAAAACAAAAAGGACAACAACTTTTACTTCAATATTCTGGTCAAAAAATGGCTAAACAAACTCTTGAAATATACCAAAATAGTAAATTATAGAATTATTAATAACGATTGTGTATAAATGCAGTAAAATTACTGCATTTTTTGTTAAATTTGTGGTATAATATGTTATAGAAATATATTAATTAATACTTAGATGTCTGTAAAAAAGAAACTCGCAAAAAGAAGACAAGTTCGTTGCTGTTCTCTCTGTAATAGGATTGGACACAATCGTTCTACTTGTCCTGAAAACGGGGTTGTAAAGACAAAAAAGGTACTCGCAAAGGTTGTGACTAGTGAAAAAAAACAACCCGAAAATCAGTCAAAACCAGGACTGCAATTTTATGTTCATCATGTCAGTACTGATTCCACTCCGTCACAACATGTGGTAAATTTAAAAAAACATAATATTTGGAATGATGTTGAGACAATATCTGGTATAAATAAAAATGACAACTTCTATTATTATCATCAACCTAAAGAAAAAAGCAAAAAAGAGCTCATCAAACCTATCGTGCCTTTTCATCATGAATCCATAGTAAAAGAAAAAAGCAAAAAAGTAGTAATTGAAAATGATCATCAGATTACTTTTAAACCTAAACAACAAAAGATACTCAAACTTAGAAAACCAAAATTGGATTTTTCATTACCAAAATTAAGTATCAAAGAAAGAGCCTCAAATATTAAAGATAATTTCATCAACGGAATTGATAACTTTTTTTACTATTCACGTCAATGGCAAAAAATATATTTTCCCCTAAAACGTACCGTAGTTTCTTTGGTCTTGTTTTCATTGATTATTTTCGCACCCACACATGCTCAAAGTTATTATCAAAATTTAAAAATTACCACTTCCAGTGTAACTGATACAAGCCTAGCTGGATTTGATGCGTTAAAAGAATCTACCAATTTGATGCTGAGTGGAGATATGGATAGTGCACAAACTTCACTTACCAAATCATTACAAAATTTTGAACTCGCTGTTAATGAAATGAATAACTCACACAAGTGGCTTCAGACAGCAATTGGATATATTCCTTTTCTAAACAAAGAATTAGAATCCAGACAGAATTTAGTGGATGTTGGATATGACGTAAGTATGGGTAACTCATATTTATTAAAAACATTTTCTTTCATGCAATCTAGTAGTAGTACTTTAACTGAAAATGTTGATCTTGCTACTAAATATCTAAACCTATCAATACCCCACTATCTAAGTGCACAAACAAAATTAAATAAAACAGACAAAAAAATATTACCTCAGGAATACCAAGGTGATTTTGTAAAATTTAAAAGTGTGTTTAATTCTTTTGTAAATGATCTCCAAAATTTAGCTGAATCATCAAAAGCAATTCAAAGTATTTTTGGTGGGCAAGGAAAACGAAGATATTTAGTTATATTTCAAAATCAAAATGAAATTAGACCAACTGGAGGATTTATTGGAAGTTTTGCGATAATGGAAGTAAATAATGGCAAAATTACCGATTTAAAAATTCCGCCAGGAGGAAGTTATGATTTACAAGGACAATTGGAAGAATATGTTGAACCACCAACTCCCCTGCTAACAATTGTAGATCGTTGGCATTTCCGCGACGGAAATTGGTTTGCCGACTTTCCAACTAGTGCAGAAAAATTAATGTGGTTCTATCGACATAGCAGACAAATATCTACGGATGGTGTTATTGCTATTAATGCAGAGGTATTAAACCGAGTATTAAATATTAGTGGTCCCTTAAAAGATGAGAAACGAAACGTAATACTAACAGCCAATGGTGCAATCGACACTATTCAAAAAATAGTAGAAAAAGGTGATGAAAAAATAATCCACAAACCAAAACAAATTATTTCAGATATGGCCCCCAAGTTTATTGAATATTTCCAGAATGCAGACCCCAAAGACGCTATGCTATTACTAGCTAATTTGCAACAAGCATTAGAAAAGAAAGAAATACAAGCATACTTTGTTGATCAAGAACCTCAGAAAATGGTCAGTAAAATGCAGTGGGATGGCAAAATTCTTCCTACAAGCGATTCACAGGATTACTTGATGGTGGTAAACAGTAATATTGGTGGCCAAAAAAGTGATGCAAAAATACAACAAGCGATTGAACATGAAGCCACAATACAGAGTGACGGTAGTATTATTGTAACCGTTACTATCAACAGAACACATACCGGCATTGAAGGCGAAGACTTTTATGGTTTTCCTAATATTAATTACTTAAGAATATATACCCCCAAAGGAAGTAGACTCTTAAAGAGTGGTGGCTTTACCTATTTAGATGAAAACAACTTCAAAGCTCCAAATAAATATTCGTCTGTTGATAAAGATTTAGCAATGATTGAAAAAGAAATCGGGTATGACCCATTAACTGGCACAAAAATAACGGAAGAGATGGGCAAAACCGCTTTTGCTAACTGGGTAGTGACAAAACCTGGGCAAAGTAGTAAAATATATTTTACCTATCAACTGCCATTCAAGGCCTTTGATGAACAAGCTAAAATAAAGAGTAATTGGTATAATGTTTGGGACAAAGACAAGACATACTCTGATTATCAACTAGTTCTTCAAAAGCAATCAGGTGTAGATAGTAAATTCGAATCAAAAATTATTTATCCAAACAACTGGCAACCTGCCTGGTATAACGGAGAAGAAGTAATCCTTGCTTCAAACGGATTAGTTATAAAAAATAATGAGTTAGACAAAGACAAGGTTTGGACACTTGTAATGAATAACAATAATTAAAAAAATAAGATTAACTAAGAATATCACAATATGCCGACAAAAAAAAGTGAATTTACATCTAAATCATTAGATGCACAAGGAGACAAGAAAGCTACACCAAAAAAGAGAGTTCGTAAAAAAGTTGTCAAAAAGAAAGTGGTTAAAACTGTAAAAAAACCTACCAAAAAAACAATTGCTAATAATGAAATAGAAAGACAGCTTTCTGATATATACAAAGATAATACTGGTCACATGCCTAATATGAAAAAAATACAAGTAAAAAAAGGTCATCCAATTATCAAATTCTTTTTCTCATTACTAATTGTCGCCGGCCTTTTAGCCGCCATTACCTGGGCAGGTTTTTTTGTTCTACCGAACAACAAGAAATTTTCTGAAGATAAAGTTACATTAACAATTAATGGTCCAAAAGAAATACAACTAGGTGCAACAAGTACATACATTATTAGTTATGCAAATAATCAAAATACAAAATTAAACAATGCTATATTAACAATCCAATATCCCAAAGGGTTTACTTTTGTATCAAGTGACTCAAAAGCAAACAATACTGGAAATACGGAATGGTCTCTGGGTTCCATACAACCAAACGAAAAGAAAAACATTACTATTGTGGGTTTAACCTATGGTGAGATAAATAACGAAGAATCCTGGAGAGCGTTTTTAACATACAAGCCTGATAAATTCAACTACGAGGCCCAAAAGGTTAGTACTTTAACCGTCGGACTCAAGCAATCTCCATTTGAGCTTTCTCTGTCTGGACCAGACAAAGCTATTTCTGGAAATGATGTTGAATACATATTTAAAGTTGAAAACAAAAAAGGTGTTTCAATAAATAATCTAAAATTAATACCTGCCTGGTCAGAAAACTTCTATATATCAACATCATCACCAAAATTAGAAAAAGATAATTCGTGGAAATTGGATAACAGTACAACTACTGTATTAACTTTCAAATTAAAAGGTAAATTTACTTCAAGTACAGCAAAAAAAGTTACTGTCAGCAGTAAACTAGTTGTGGTTTTACCAAATGGCACCGAACAATACCAAATAGCTAGTAACAAACTAGACACCACACTTGAAGAAAACAATCTAAAGCTTGATTTGGCAATTAATGGTAACATTAAAGACTTTAATTCACAGCCTGGTGATAATTTATCATTTAGTGTTTATTTAAAAAATAATAGTCAAGAAGATATGAAAGAAGTGTCAGTTGATCTAGAAATTGAGACTCCATCAGCAAATCAAAAAAGTGTAATGGATTGGGAAAATCTAGTTGATAAATATGACGGAAATGTTGTAGGGACACAAATCAGCCCAACGGTAAGAACGGGAGAAATTAAATGGGATAAAAAATTTATTCCAAAATTGACGAACATGATTCCTAATGATACTATCTCGATTGATATTACTCTCCCAACACGAGGAATAGATAAGTTTGACTTAACTACATTAAAAAATTACGAAATCAAAGTGGTAGCTAATGTTAGTTACCAAACAAAGGCTGGTAGTACAAAATTACTTTCCAGTAATCCAATTAAAATAACACTCAATTCAGACCTAAAACTAGAAATACGTGACACTAAAACTACAAACTCCAGTCAGAAAGAGGAACATAAAATAAAATGGATATTAACAAATAATTTTCATGAGCTAACTGATATAACATTAAGTGCTGATATATACGGAAAAGTTGATTTTAAATTAGATTCAGAAGCGCCAGCCGGAACCGCCACTTATGATAGTTCAACTCAAAAATTAACTTGGAAAATTAGTAAGTTACCACTAGCATTAGATACTTATGCTCTTCCTTTTACAATAACTATCAATGAAAAAAATTCAACTCAAAAGACATTGGTAACAAAAGTAACCCTTGAAGCTACCGACTCTGTTACTAAAGAAACAATTAAACTTGAAGGTAAAGAAATACAATTATAGAAAAATCATCAAAAAAAACTACTTGCATCAACAAGTAGTTTTTTGTTTAAAAAATTTATTCAATAAAATCGGCTACCATTTTTTCGGCTTCATTAATATTGTCTGAAGCTAACCATCTTATATTCTTATCACGTTTAAACCAACTAATCTGCCTTTTTGCATAATGCCGAGTATCGCGTTTTAAATTTTCTACGCTTTCTTCAAGTGTAGTTACACCTTCTAAATAATCTTTAAATTGTCTATATCCTAATCCACTCATACTATTCAATTTCCAACCATATCCCCTTTTTAGTAAATTCTTTATCTCATTAATTAAGCCCAAATCAATCATTTCATCAACACGCGCATTAATTCTTTTGTAAATTTCTTCTCTTGATCTCATTATCCCTATTTGTAAACTATCAAAGTCTGGCTTCGATTTTGTCTGTTGCTCTAAAAATGATTTACCAGAGCCTATTACCACTTCTAAAGCACGTAGTACTCGTCTAGGGTTCTTTAAATCAATTACTCCATAACTTTCAATGTCTTTATCTTTTAACATACTAACTAATTCAGTTAAAGTTTTGCTCTCTAATTCTTTTCTTAATTCAAGATCTTGTTTTACATTTGGTATGTCAAAATTATCAACAATAGTAGCTACATATAACCCTGTACCTCCCGCTAATATTGGCAACTTTCCATCCTTTATTATATTTTTAATAATTTTTGTCGCTTGTCTTTTAAAGTGTGCTAAAGTAAAGTCATCATCTGGATCAACACAGTGTATTAGATGATGGGTAATTCCATTTACTATATATTTTCCATTTGTGTTTTCACCGTCTGGAACGTCGGTTCCTATTTTCATATATTTATATACTTGTCGTGAATCTGCTGAAATAATTTCACCATTAAATTGACTGGCTAATTTTATAGCCAAACTCGTTTTTCCAGAAGCGGTCGGTCCTAATACAACTACTAATTTTGGTAATTTATTCATATATTTATTGTTCTACTCCCTCTCCTCTTAATACCCATGTACTTGCTCTATTTACCTTAATTGTTACTATTTCACCAATACAATCTTTATCAGATAACAATTGGACAAACTTCATCTCCGAAGAACGCCCACTATAAATTCCGTCCTTATAGTCTTCAACTAAAACCTCAATATTTTTATTTAAATATTTTTGATTATTCTTATAAGCTATTTCTTCCATTAATTCATGTAATTCTTTCCAGCGTATCTTTTTTTCTGCAAGAGAAACATCATCTTCAAAAGCAGCGGCCGCTGTACCACTACGTGCACTATACATTGCTGGATAAGAAACATCAAATTGACACTTCCTATATAATTCTAGAGTATTTGCAAATTGTTTTTTGCTCTCAGTTGGAAAACCTATTATTAGATCCGTTCCAATAGTAATGTGGGGTCTGTGTTTTTTTATTTTTTTTACCAAATCAACATATTGTTTTACAGTGTACTTACGATTCATTTTTTTTAATATTTCATCATCACCACTTTGAACTGGTAAGTGTAAATAGTTTACCATTTTTGATAAGCCAAGAGCTTGAATTTGATATTCAGAAAAATATTGAGGATCTGAAGCGGTAAAATTTATTCTTTTAATTCCTTTAATATTATTAATCTCCCACAAAAGAGCAGCAAAATCATCCTTTCCTTTAAATATATTACTCTTATAAATATTTTGCGTATCCGCTATTTTATAGTTATTTACTACTTGACCCAACAATGTTACCTCCACACAACCATCATCAGCTAATTTTTGTATTTCATCTTTTATATCAATTAACTTTCTATTCTTTTCCCTACCTCGAGCGTGTGGAACAACACAGTATGTACAAAAATTATCACAACCAGTTTGAATTGTTACAAATGACTGAAACTTGTTAACTGCTTTTGGTACTATATTTAAATAATTTTCTAATTTTTCTATTTTACCAATATTTAAATTTGAATTTAATTCATTAAGCCAGTTTGGTAACATGACCAATTCTTCAATTCCAAAAAATAGATCCACTCCTTTTACTGTTTTTTTTAATTTACCATCCTTGTCTCTTCCGGGCATACAGCCAGTAACGGCAATTATTAAGTTTGGATTATATTGTCTTAATTTTTGCCAATTTTTTATAAAACTATATGCTCTATGTTCTGCACTCTGTCTAACACTACAGCTATTAATTATTAATAAATCAGCTGCTTTAGCCTCAACAGTATTTTTCCAACCCAAACTATCCAAAAGACCCGAGATCCTTTCAGAATCGTTTTTATTCATTTGACAGCCAAATGTTACTAAATGATATTTATTCATAGATGTAGCTAACAATACCACCTAAATGGCTTTTTGACAAGAATGAAGGTATGTAAAAACAGCCCAGGTGGGCTGTTTTTAAAAATTACTCAATTTATTCTAGCGATAAATCACGAACATATTTTATTGTAAAAGCTAACCGGGAGCGAATATCTTCTAGTTTTTCTTCGTCTGTACGTTTCGACATTAAGCCCGACCCTTTATATTGATCTATAAAACTCTTTAAAGCCTTTAGTTCGCGAGAAGCTTTTGTGATCTTTTCTTCTCTTAATTCAAAATCCACTGAATTAAAAAATTCTCCAGAAAATCCATACGCTTCATCCAATAATTTACTAGCTGTTATATCTACACGTTCTCTTCCCCGCAAAAAATCTTCAATTAATAATTTTATCCTGTTTTTTTGTTCTGAATCTGAAAATTTTTTTTCATCTTCATCTAAATAATCTGCTATAACTCGATCAATGTCCGTCTGAAAACTTAGAACATCATCTTCATTTGATAAATTTTCGTTTAGCCCACTTTTTTTTATCATACAAATTATTTCTTATTATTTATCATGTCTTTAATATATATGATAAATTCATCTTTGTCCATGCTTAATTGTTCTTCCTGTCCACGAACGCGTATTGTCCATTTTTCTCCGGCCAATTCTTTGTCACCTACTACAATCATGTATGGTACTTTGCTTTTTGCAGCTTTTCGTATCTTATTACCAACAGTTTCATCAGCTTCGTCTGTTTTCACTCTTAATCTGTGTTGAACAAAAAGTTCTTCGGCTATCTTTCTAGCACCGTCAATGTGTTTTTCAGAAACTGGCACTAATTGAATTTGCAATGGTGAAAGCCATGTTGGAAATGCTCCTGCAAAGTTTTCAATTAGGAGACCGATAAATCTTTCAAACGAACCAAACAAAGCACGATGCAACATATATGGTCTTTCTTTATTGCCTTCTTTGTTGATAAAATTCATATCAAAACGTTCAGGCAAATTAAAATCAAACTGTAAAGTTGAACACTGCCATTCCCTACCTAATACATCATTTAATTTAAAATCGAGTTTTGGTCCGTAAAAAGCAGCCTCGCCTTTTTCTTCGGTAAAATTTAATTTCTTTTCAATGGCCACTTTTCGTAGTACGTCTTCTGTAAACTTCCAACCTTCGTCATTACCGGCATACTTATCTGTATTAAGAGGATCACGTAGTGATAAATACACACTTATTTTTTCTTTATCAAAACCAAATGAATTAAAAATGAATAGTATAAAATCAATTACTCTTTTTAATTCATCTTCTACTTGATCTGAACGACAAATAATATGAGCATCATCTTGTGTAAAACCACGAACACGAGTTAATCCTGAGAGTTCACCTTTCTTTTCAAATCTATAAACAGTACCACACTCAGCCCAACGAAACGGAAACTCTCTATACGATTTTAAGCTGTTGTTATATATTTGAACATGAAACGGACAATTCATTGGTTTCAGTAAATATTCTTCAGGTTCTTTTACTGTTTGTTTATTCTGTTTTTCCTTTAATGTTTGTGAGATTTCAATTGGCGGATACATACTGTCATTAAAAAATCCCCAATGCCCTGAAGTTTCCCATAACGATTTACTTCCAATGTGCGGAGTACGGACTAAATCATATCCACCCAAAATATGCTGATCATACCAAAAATCTTCGATTATTCTCCATAACATTGCTCCATTAGGATGCCAAAGAGGAAGACCAAGCCCTACCTTCTCATCGATATGATAAATTTCTAATTCTTTTCCTAATTTACGGTGATCTCGTTTTTTAGCTTCTTCAAGTAATTGCAAATATTCTTTTAATTTCTTCTTGTTCTCAAAAGCGACACCATAAATACGTGTAAGCATCTTGTTTTTTTCGTCTCCTCTCCAATATGATCCTGCTATACTTGTAAGTTTGAATGCAGTTGGATCAATCAAAGAAGTATCTTTCACATGAGGTCCTTTGCATAAATTCTCAAACCAGTCTGATTTATAGAAACTAACATCTTTTTCACCCGCTTCTTTTAAATTTTCAATCATCTCAGTCTTGTATTCATCATCCTTGTATTCTTTCAAGGCTTCCTCAAAACTTACATTGTGTTGGATAAATTCAATTTTTTGTTTAATCATTTCTTGTATTCTCTTTTCCAATTTTGGTAAAATATCTTCGCCAATACTTTCTGGTAAGTCATAATCTTGATAAAAACCATCTTTAATAAAAGGCCCGACACCCAACCCAGCTTTTGGATACATTTCTACAATAGCCATACTCATCAAATGACATATGGAATGACGTATTTCTTCAATTTGTTCTTCTTTCATATTTTTATATATTATTAATTATTTTTCTTTTTTAAATATTCACTTCGAAGTATACTCATTACTATTTCATCTTCGAAAATTTTCTTAAACTGATTCCAATGAGCTTGTCGTAATGAGCCATCGAATATTAAACCGGCTTTTTCGTAAGCTCTAATTGCATTCTTATTAGGCCCATACACGCCAAGATCAAATCTATTAAGTTTTAATTTTGTAAATGCTAATCCCATTAACAAATCCAGACATTCACCAGCGTAACCTTTCCCCCATTGAGTCTTATCTCCAATAATAATTCCAAAACGAGCAGATTTATTCTTCTTATTAACATGAATAGCACAACCCCCAATGTGCACCTTTTTTTCATTCACAATTGCGTACGAATATTCTCCTTTATTTTTAATTATATTCTTAATATATTTACGTTCATCTACTAAGCTAATATTATAGTAGGCTTGTTCAACATACATCATAACTCTCTTATCTTTAAACCATTTTACATAGTTAGGAGCATCTAAAATAACTAGCGGACGCAATGTTACTCTCTTGTTCTTTAAGATTGGTACTTTCATATGTTTTAAAAAAATAACCCCAATACCTATAATAGATATTGGGGTCCTTAAATTTTATGAGGACGGTTCCACCCAAATTTTTCACTTTAATCATTTGTGGATACTCCAAAAAATGGTACCATGGGCTTTCTTCTTAAGAGAACTCTCAGTCACGTTTCTCTCTTCCTGTAAGGGAACCTTGCGCTGGGCTATTTTTTTGTACAAACGTATCGTATATTAATATTATTATATTTCAACTCTACTGTCAAGTCCGTTATTGACAAAACATAATATATGTGATAATGTTCAATCTGGCCAACTACAAGAGGTGAATATGAAAGAAAAAGAAATCAGTCTCTTTATAGGGACAGTTCTGGATGATGCCGTCGGGCGAGGACAAATTAGTCCTCTCCAGAGGATCTTCATTCTGAATCTGTCTAGAAATATTAACCCCGAAAAACGTGCTGAAGGAAGACCACGCTGTGATGATCCTCGTTGGGTGGTAATCTTCCATGCGTTGCGACAAGCAATGGCTGATGATCACATTACAGCAACAGAATCCACACGTGTTCTGGAAAGAGCTCAGATCCACCTCCAAGCTGAGGCTGATCGGCAATTCCAAGAGGAAGAGCTCTCTGATGGTTCTGCTCGCGAAGAGGCTGAAAAAAACTCCCATTGGGATGCTATGGCTCTGTTTTTCACGGGTCAGCCCCTCAATTAAGAGCTGGCCACTCTTTCAACCCCACCTCGGCCAATTTCCCATAGTAATTAAAATTTAATTATTGTGGAAAGCCGAGGTAAAATAAAAACACTTTAGTATAATGCTAAAGTGTTTTTTGTTTTATATTATTTTACGTTTTTTACAATTACTTTAATTCGATCTGTTACTGACGGAGCTTTTCTCATCCAAGTGGGAGAGAATTTAACATCAACTCCTACAACATGACTGAGACCCATAACGTATCTTTTAATCTCTTCTTTGCTTTTTCCAAAGAAGTTGGCTGCTGCTAGCTTATTGCCATTAGCATCTAATGTAACTAATACATCTTGATATACCGATAAACGCGCTACTTTACTCTTTATATTAAAACTGGCTAAATTCACTTGTGGTTCTTTTCCAATTGATAGCAATTTCTCAACTGTGGTATCTATTTTCCTTGAAAGATCATTATTAACTATTGTTTGTAATTCGGCTTTATTGTAATAGACCATAACAATCGTACTTGTACCACTTATTATAAATCCGTCTATTTGATCACCTACTTTTTTATCACTTTCTACAGTTCCAGTTTGAACAGATAAAACTCTTTCCATTTTTTTATTTGTATTAGCAGGTAAACTATCTAAATATGCTTTTTTGGCTTTCAATAAATAATTATTTTTTGCTGCTTGTAAATCATCGGATGTTAACATTCCTACTTTGCGAAGTCCGCCACTCATTTTACTGGTGCTTTTGGCATAAATTACTTTTTGTAATGATTCACTAAGGCCAGGGATAGTGAAACTGCTTTTTTCAATATCACCACTTGTGCCTGCCTTATCAGCGTACACCTTTGCTGTTATACTACTGTTTGCTGATACTGTTACGCCCTCTGTGAGACGAAATAGTATCCCTGAGGAAGTTAACAGTCTGGTTGTTTGAACCAAGGGCTGATCCATCTCCGTATCATTATATATCGTCACAACTCCAGTTGCGACTCCTTCAACGCTTTTATTGCCCGTAGGGTAATATGTTTCTGACCAAACAAAATTTGTGCTCGTCACTATGCCTGTTATTGCATTAACAGTATTTATATCTTCTGTCACATCAATCGACAAATTTACATTTTTATTATCACTTTTGGCTACAACCACAATTGTAGCTTTTTTAGATGTAAAGAATATAACCACACCTAAAAGTACAATTGTCAAAACTAAAAAAGTAATGGCAATTGTTTTATAGAACCGTACCGGTGGTTCTGGTTGTATTCTTGTGCTCATTCTATGAGTAATCATAAGTATTTTAAAAATATCTACTTAATTAGTATACTACATTTCTGGAATAATGAAAAGAAAATTATTCTATCACTCGGAATACTTCTTCAACTGAAGTTGCCTTATCTAATGCTTTAAGTAATCCATCTTGAACCATGGTCACCATGCCATTTTTTTGAGCAAGCTCCTGAATTTTGTATTCAGAAACTTGGGCTTCTAAAATTGCTTGTTCAATTTCTTTGTTCATGATAAATATTTCATAAATGCCCACTCTTCCTTTATATCCCAATCCACTGCAATGATCACAGCCAGCACCTTTATAGAATTTCAGGTTATCTAAATCCAAACTTGCTTTTTCATCTTCTGGTAGAGTTTCCATTGTTTCTCGAACCTTTTTTGCGTTTTTCTCATCTAGAATATCTTCTTGAATACATTCTGTACAAATACGACGAACTAATCTTTGACCGATAACTGAATTTAATGCTGGGGCTAGCAAAAATGGTTTTACTCCCATGGACATAAAACGAGGAATTGCTCCGGAAGCACTATTAGTATGAATTGTTGAAAGAATTAGATGTCCTGTTAAAGCTGCCTGAATAGATATCTCAGCTGTTTCTAAATCACGAATTTCTCCAACCATACAAATATCTGGATCCTGACGTAAAATACTTCTTAATCCTTTGGCGAATGTGTATCCTTTTGAGGCATCAATTTGACTTTGATTTATACCTTTCATCTTAATTTCCACTGGATCCTCCATAGTAATGATTTTTACTCCTGGTTTATTCAAAAGTCGAAGAATAGCATACAAAGTTGTGGTTTTACCCGAACCAGTAGGTCCCGTTGTAATAATCATGCCATTTGGACGCAATATTTCAGCTTTTAATTTTTCATAAGCACTCCCACGAAGACCAAGATCATCAAATGTAACTCTATCTCCCCCACTATACAGTATACGCATTACTACGCTCTCACCAAAAACTGTTGGCATGGTGGAAACACGAACATCCAGACTTTCTTCGGATAAACGTAATGTCACACGACCATCTTGAGGTCGATCAGTAATATTAATTTTTAAAGCTGCCAATAATTTAATTCTTGAAATAAACTTTCTCCATTGTTCTTTTGGTAATTGAGCAATTTCTTGCAAAACACCATCAATACGATAACGAAGAATAATACCTTTTTCTTCTGCTTCCACATGAACATCAGATGCTTTTACTTTTAAAGCCGCCGCAATCATTAATGTTAAAATTTCAGTAATTGAAACATTTTCAAAATGTTTTGATAAATCACGGAAATCAGTAACCTTTTCTTGATATTTTTTTAAAGACTCATCTGTAATTACTAAATCTTTACTGATTACTTTTATTACTGGTAATGCTTTATATAGCTCAAGTACCTTATCTAAACTATGTTGTGAAATTAAATATACTTTTATATTTGCATGTGAACGTACTCCGATTTGTTGTGTCATTTCTTCAATTTCTTTTGTATATTCTACACAACCAAAACGAACTTCCTCTTGACTATGATAGAAGCAAACAACTTTTTTCTCTCTTACTTCTTCTTCAGGAATTATTTTTAATGCTTCACTACTTACAGGAAACACACTCAAATCAATGTGTGGAATACCTAATTGAACTGCCTTTTTCATGGTATCTTTTTCAATCTGGTGTAAACCAATATCTACCATTTTCTTTTCAAATGTAAGAGTTTGATCATCTGCTCTTTCTTTTTTGGTATCATCATCACCCTTTTTTTTGAGAAGCTTATCTATTGATTGGAAATCCGACATATATATTTAATTAACGTCTAAAAAGTTTACCAACATAATGAGCAACTCTGCTAACAATTCCCTTCTTATGCATACGTATAAATAAATAGGTCCAAACGCTAGTATTAAATGCGTTAAATATTGCCAATAACAACATAATAATTAATAGCCACAAAAACATAGCGACTAAAAATCCAAAAGATGTTAGGGCAGTTATATTTAATAGTCCTGCTATAATCCAAATGATACTAGCTGGAATGAGAGAAAGTACGAGCATAACTGCTCCACCAATTATCAACAATAAATTAAAGAATATCATTATTACAGCTATTTCTAAAGAAACAAGTATGTGATCAGAAAAAAGATCCCAACTTTTCTTAACAGCTTCTGTTGCCTTATTATCATCAACTACTATATATGCAACAGCATAGATATATATAATAGAGAAAACAAGATAAAAAAACATGATAATGCCAAGAACAAAACCAGATATCATTGTTATCCAATTTGTCGCTGTAAAATCAGTAAATTTCAATAATGCTACTCCAGAAAAAATGAGAAGACAAAATATTATCTTATATCCAACCACAACTTTAAACATTGGCCAAAAATGAGTAACTGATTTATGCCAGGCCTTTCCAAAATCTTTGTATCGACTCGATTTATACCAAGAAGCTGCATAAGAAATCAAAGCGCCTTGTGATGTGATTGCTAAAAAAACAACAGCGATTATTATTAAGAGTAAAAGGCCAACTAACCAAATTAATCCCAAAATATTATACCAATCCATGTTTCCAATGGTTAGACTATAATTCTGCCAAAAAGATTCTAGGCCAGAACTTACAGTTCCTTGATAATACAACATCCATATTCTTCCAAAAAAATCACCTAATCCTAATTGACCTAAAAAAGCTGCTAAAAGACCTAACACCCATAAATTTTTATGATGCCAAACCATTTCCCAACCTTTGGAAAGAGCTTGTTGATAAGTTGGTTCCTTCATATTTTTAATATTAAGTAAACAATAATCAATTAACTAAAATAATTAGCTGATTACTATTGATTAACAAATATATTATACCACAAATGTTGAGAAACAAAAACCACTGTTATCTAAAACAGTGGTTTTCAATAATATATATATTTTAGAGATAATACTTATTTAAAATGAATATCAATTCAGGATGAAACTTTTCTCCTTTTGTAATCATCTCTCGTATTTTATCAATAGAGTAAAAATCAATTCTTTCCACTTCCTCAACATCTACCGCAAACGGTCCTTCGTGAACAGTGGTATATATACTCAAAAATTTATCGTGCAACTTGTTAGATTGATATGAATCTTTGCTAAAATGTGTCAATTCACTTCTCACACCTAATTCTTCTTCATATTCTCTTAAAGCCGCTTCTTCATACCTCTCTTCTGATTGTACGTGTCCACCAGCAGCTGTACACCAATATTGCGGACAAAATGATACCTTTTTACTTCTTAACTGCAAAGCCATATCCCCTTTTTTGTTAAATACCAGAATATGAACAATTCGATGTTTATGTTTATTCAAATAAATATCATCTCGATTGGCTACGCCGATTACTCTGTCTTCATGATCAACAATATCTAATAATTCCATAGTTAAGTGCCATTATTTAAAAATATATTATACCACAAGTATTGAAGCAAAAAAACACTTCGCTATGATCTCATACTAATACTCCACATAAATTCAAAAATTTGTTTGAAACTAAATGATAAATCAGGAGAATGAATAATAAAAGCCGAACCTTCATGCAAAGTTGAAATAACAGCTATATTATTTTCATAAACATAAACTGAAGAATGAAGATCAACATGCCCTGGTAAGTATCGTACCTGACGTAAATATTTTTCATTTTGCATAAAAAGGTCTCTATTATCTATCTCTCGTGATTTAACACGTAAAGACCTTGATTGAATTTTTTTAGCAACTCTTTTTTTTATCCATTTTGAAATATATGAATGATCAACCATTTTTAACGTTAATTCAGGAGGAGAAAAATATACGTATTCTTTTTTCGCAACACTCAAAATATCTTCATACACTTCCCGGGCAGCATATTTACCTTTAAATAATTGAACAAATGGTTCTTTTGATTTATCTGCATACAAAGATAAGAAATCCGGAAGAAGATCTTTAAGTTGTTGTTTTTGATTATCAAATTTCTTGTACAATTCTTTTGGATGAAGAGCTACAAATAGTTTTCTCTTCCCATCAAAAACAGTTTTAACAAATCCTCTTTCTTCCAAATATCGAAGATTATCATAGATAGCAGTTCTACTAATTTGCATCTCTTCCGCAAGTTCAGTTGCATTTGCGCTACTTTTACTTAAAGCAACAAGATATAATTTGGCTCGTTGCTCATCCAAGCCTGTGGATAACAGCCATGACAAAAGATTGGTATTCATATTATTCAATTTAAATTGACAAAATATTTAATATTTTTATTGTATTTTTAGCATAATTTAATGCATACATAGTATTTCTTCATAAATATTTTACCATATATTATTCACCTTGTAAAGTACTATCAGTACATTACAACCAATAAGGCAACTATGCCATGGACGAAAGTGCCAAAAAATAGTGAGGGGAAAAATGTCTGAGAACACGTCCACGATCTTACTAACCCGCTTCCAGTTTTGCCACGTGCAGGACACTAACACTGGCGTCATCAGCCTGTTTGAAGGGCCTAAACGCCTACAGCTGGAGTCACACCAAAAATTGCTCTGTACCCAAGACAAAATCAGGGTGCAAGACGGCCAGTTTGCCGAGGTGTTCAACCCGTTCGACCCCGAGAAAAATGATATCGTTGAGGGCGAGCGCGAAGTCCGCATTGGCCCCTGTGTGTTTTCTCTTCATCCAGGAGAGAGCATCCATAAGGGTGTGCAGAATGAGCATGTTCTCACCGACGAGGATGGCCTTCTGCTTCGGGCAGAGAAAGACTGTCCGCACCCGGACGATGGTTCAAAAACCCTTGAGGCCGGCTCCGAGCTGGTAATCGTCGGACCGCGAAAGTACATTCCACACAAAGATATCTTTGTGAAGGAATTGCGCCATTCAATCTCCCTCTCCGAGCACGAAGGTATCTACGTGCAAGACGACGACACCGGCGTAGTCACTTTGGTCAAAGGACCGGAGGACATTATTCTCCGTCACAACCAGTCTCTCTGGGATAAGATGTTGACTGACGAGGAATCCGAAGCCCTCGGCTTTTCCGCCAACTCCGGTAATCACCTGCGCGTACTTTCAGCCGCTCCCCGGCCCCGGCATCACGACCACGAAGCATTGGTCATCGAGCTCGAAGACAAAGAGTGTATCTGCTTGTTCGAAGGTGACAAAATCCGGGTTGAGTTCGGACCACAATCACTCTTCATCGGTCCACACGAGCGCCCCAAGGTACTGCACATCAGTGGCAACGTGCCCATCAAACCAAACGCCTTACGTCTTTGTAAGTTGGGATTGGGACCGGACTTCATCCGCGACCAACTGACTGTTCGCACTCGCGACAACGCAACTCTGCGCCTCGAGGTCACCTACCGCTGGGTCTTCCGTCAGGAAGAGAATCATCCCGAGAAGCTGTTTGCTCTCAAAGATTTCGTAGGATTCGTCGCCCAGACGCTCTCCAGCGAAATCCGCGAAGAAGCAGCTTCACACAAGTTCGAGGAGTTCCACTCCAAGGCCGCTGAGTTGGTCAAAAACCGCATCTTCGGCCAGACAGATGAGAGTGGCAATTTCTCGCCACGTCTGTTCACCGAAAACTGCCTCGAAATCTTCGGCGTTGACGTCGAAGGTATCACCCCGGCCGATAAGGAGATCGCCGACAAGCTGGCAGACGCGATCAAGACGAACGTGGACATCTACACCCGTCGGGTGCAAGAAGAAGCTCAGCTGGAAAGCGAACGCCGTTTGATCGATGGCCGAGCCAAAAACGAGGAGGTCAAGGCAGGGCTCATCAAGTTGGAGATCGAAAACGAACGCACCAGAAAACTGGAGCACGCCAAGATCGCCGCTGAAGTCACCTTGTCAGAGGCTGAGGCCAGTGCCAAAGCTTCGACCATCACAGCCGACGCTCAGCGCAACGCTGAAGAACAACGTCTGCAGGTCATCACCTCCATCCTGGCAAGTGCTGGCGGAGCCGCCTACATCCAGTTGGAGCAAGCCAAACTTGGACAAGGAGCCAAAAAGGTGTTCGTTGTTCCCACCGATTCCCGCATCCACCTGGGTGTGGGCAAGATCACAGAGGATTAGTCCTCTTTCATCGCTCTTTTTAATTCTGCGAAACCTATACTGTTCCTAACTCGCTGTGTCTCCCAATAACTTTTTTAAAAAGATGATTTGGGTAAACACAAAAAGATAGTTGCACAAAAAGGACACAAGCAGAATAGCCTTCCTGTGGGCATTGTACACAGGACCTTTCCTAAAGCAGTTCAAAATGAACTTTTTTAGGAAAGGTATCACTCTTTATATATTATTTAATCAAAAAACCACTCATACTTTGTAAGTGGTTTTTTGGCTCTTAATAATATTATTTTTCTCCTAATGTAGCAATGGTCTCACACTATTCTTTACTCTCTATTACTGATTTACTACCAAAAATTTCTTTAATCTCATCTTGTTCTACTGTTTCTTTTTCAAGTAAAATACTAACCATCTTATCCATTTTTTCTTTATTATCTTTAATAACTTCTTCTGCTCTCTTTTTACCTTCTTCAATTATTTCAATAACAGCTTTATCAATCTCTTCAGCTGTTTTATCACTGTAGTCCCTATTTTCATTCATATCTCTTCCGCCAAGGAAAATCATGTCTTGGTGTTCTCCGAAAGTACGTGGACCAAGATCTGACATACCATAGCGTGTTACCATGTCTCTTGCTATTCTAGTAGCTTGTCTTAAATCACTACTAGGTCCGGTTGAAAGATCACCAAATATCATTTGTTCTACCACATATCCACCAAGCGTCATCGCTAGATCATCTTTAAATTGAGCAACTGTTTTGTAATGTCTATCTTCAGTGGGCATGTTTAATGTGTATCCCCCAGCTTGACCACGAGAAATAATGGAAACTTTTCTAACAGGATCACAGTTTGCTAATAGATGCCCAACAATTGCATGACCTGCTTCATGATAAGCTGTCATGTTTTTTTCTTTTTCTGAAATAATTCTGTGTTTCTTTTCAGGTCCTAATAAGACTTTTTCAATACTTTCTAAAACATCATCCTCTTCAACCTTCTTTTTATCTCTTCTTACTGCCAAGATTGCAGCTTCATTTAAAAGATTTTCTAAATCAGCTCCACTAAAACCGGGAGTTCTCTCAGCTATTTTTTGTAACGAAACTGTTTTTTCTAATGGTTTGTTTTTTGCGTGAATATCTAATATTTCTTTTCTGTCTTTAATATCAGGTAAATCTAAAGTAACACGTCGATCAAAACGACCAGGACGTAAAAGGGCTGGATCTAAGACATCAGGACGATTGGTAGCTGCAATCACTATAACTCCAATGTTTGGTTCAAAGCCATCCATTTCAACTAAAATTTGATTTAAAGTTTGTTCTCTCTCATCATGTCCTCCCCCAACACCTGAACCTCTTCTTCTCCCAACAGCATCAATTTCGTCTATAAACACAATGGCCGGAGCTGCTTTTTTTGCTTTCGTAAATAAATCACGGACACGAGAAGCACCAACACCGACAAACATTTCTACAAATTCTGAACCAGACATGTGAAAAAACTGTACACCAGCCTCTCCAGCAACTGCTTTTGCGAGTAATGTTTTACCAGTTCCAGGTGCACCCATCAATAACACACCTTTAGGAATTTTTGCACCCATGGCATCAAACTTTTTTGGATTTTCCAAAAATTCCACTATTTCTTCTAATTCTTCTTTAGCTTCATTTACGCCAGCAACATCTTTAAATGTTTTTTGTTTTTTCTTGTTTTTTGGATCAGTCTGACGAGCCGTACTTTGTCCGAAGCCCATAGCATTTTTATTCATTCCTGAAACACCACGTGACATAAAATAGAAAAAAACAATAAATATGATAAGGGGTATCATTATTGGTAAAAGAGATTTAGCCCAAAATTTAAATGAACCGTCTTCTTTAATTTCAACATCCAATTTACTTCTCACATCTTCTTTAACTCCGTAATTCTTCATAATATCACCAAATGATTCTGTGCTTTCACGTTTTGTTTCTAAAACCTTCTTATCATCATCTTTTAATTCAGCTCTAATCAATGTACCTTGAACAGTAACTTTTTTAATTTTTCCATCATTTATCTGTTCGACAAGTTTTCCAATACTAATTTGTTCCTTGTTTTTGTTTTCATCCGTTTTAATCATACTCAAACCACCGGCTATGATTAATAACACGGTAAAAATGATTAGAAAATTTTTAATAAAATGCTTCATAATTGTTCTTTTTTAAATATTATTTTCGAGTGAATACATTAATCATACCAAAATATGCTAAAAAATCAAGTTAGACAAAGGCCCGCCGTTGCGAGCCTTTGTCCTTTTCTATTATGGTATATTATTCCTTGTTTTCAGTCTCTTCAACCACTACCGGCTCTTCTTTTAATTCTTTCTCTTCAGCTTTTTCTTCAACTTTCTTTACTTCTTCTTTAGATTCAGCTTTTTCTTCTTTTTTATCTTCAGATTTTTTCTTACCTTTAATACCTGCAATTCTTAATCCTAATCGATGTTCAGGTGGTTCTAATGAAACAATCTCAAAATCTTTTTCATCACCTACTTTAAATTCTTCCTTGATATTTGAAATTGATTTATCTGAAAGTTCAGAAATATGTGCTAAACCATGGATCTCAGCATCAAGAGCTACCATAAGTCCAAATGGTTCTGCCTTTAAAATTTTACCTTTAACAACATCACCTACTTTGTATTTGTCTTTCACATTTTTCCAAGGGTCATCAACTAAACGTTTAATTGATAAATATATTTTTGATTTATCCAATTGAATAATTTGTGCTTTTACCTGATCACCTGTTTTTAATACATCACGAGGATGATCAATTCTTTTCCAAGCAATTTCTGAGATGTGTACTAAACCTTCTAGTCCTTCGCCAAATTTGATAAATGCACCAAATGAGGTTAAGGCACTAACTTCACCTTCAATTTCTTCACCGATTTTAAAGGCATCTAGTACTGCTTTTTGAGAATCTTCCCAAACTGCTTTTTCTGAAACGATTAGTTTTTCTTCACGCTCATCAGCATCTATTACTCTTACTTCTAATTCCATTCCTACTAGTTGTTGTAATTTTTCTAAAATTCTTTGTTTATCTCCGCCAGATATTCTAGGATAATTTTCTGGTGAAAGTTGTGACACTGGCATAAAACCTGATAAGGCATCAACTTGCATTAATAGTCCGCCCTTGTTTGCTGATACTACTTTTCCTTTTATTGTAATTTCATCCTTAGCAAACTTTTTCATGCTATCCCAAGCTTTTTTGTAACCAGCAATTCTAAATGATAATTCCATTTCACCATTTTCATTTTCGGCTTCAATTACAGTTGCCTCTATTTTATCACCAACTTTTAAAGATGAGTATTCTGTGGATTCAGCAAATAGCTCACGTCCACGTACAACGCCCACTGTTACACCTGCGATATCCATTCTAACTGAACCTTTATCAATTGCAATTACCTCACAATTAACTACATCCCCCACCTGAGGAACGTATATCTGATATGTTTCTAATAGTGCTCTAAAGTTCAACTTTTGATCTTTATCTTCTTCTGTGTCTTTATTTGTCATATTAAAAAAAAGTAGCTTAACCCTCATTTTTACATTGAGAGTGCTTTTCTCTAAATCGGAAAAGCTTTTTTAACTAATTTTAAGTGATTTTATTATATATCAATGTTAAATTTTTGTCAATACTGTGCTAATATTAGGGGAAATTAATATGAAATGCTAAAATTCGAGAAATTTTCGTTTTCTATCTCCTTTATATCAATTTTTTCAACTTTGGCTGATTTTGAACCTTCATAACACCAAGTTATATATTCTTGCAGTTTCAACTCCTCTCCCTCAATAACACACAAAACAGTACTATCTTCAATATTTTTAACAAAACCACAAATACCAAGCTCTTGAGCTTTTTTTACTGCATTTTCTCGATAAAAAACCCCCTGTACTTTACCGTGTATTGTAAGACTAAATGCTTTTTTCATATTTAATAATTATTTAAATATTCTTCGTATTACTTCATCTACCGATATTTCATTAATCAAAATATCTTCAACCGGAAAATTATTTAATAGCTCAATAGCTGCTTGTTTACTTTTTTCTTTTGGAACTTCAATAATCGCTCTCTTTAAAGTTCTTTCTTTAATTTTTCCAATTTTCTTTAATTTAGTAACATCTATTTTTTCAGAAAAAGTAACTTCTAATTCTTTGCTATTAATATGTTTTTTCAAAAGATTGTCTAACAAACCATCAAAAATTAATTGACCATGATTAATAATGACCACTCTTTTGCACAAAGCTTCCACGTCTTCCATATAATGTGAAGTTAATATTATGGTGGTCTTTCTTTGTTTATTGTATTTTTTTAAAAATTCTCTAATATTGTTTTGTGATACAACATCAAGACCTATTGTTGGCTCATCTAAAAATAATACTTTGGGTCCATGTAAAAGAGCCGCTACCAATTCACATTTCATTCGTTGTCCTAAGGATAATTTACGAACTGGTATATTCATTAAATCTACCACGTCTAAAAGTTCGCTTAATTCATCCAAATTACTTTTAAACTCTTTGTCTGATACTTCGTAGATTGCTTTATTCAATAAAAAAGTTTCCATAGCTGGTAAATCCCACCATAATTGACTTTTCATACCCATAACAATAGCGAATTGTTTCTGAAATTTAGCCTGTCTTTTAAAGGGTGAATACCCAAGTACCATAGCTTTACCACTGGTGGGATAAATAATTCCAGAAAGCATTTTTAATGTTGTGGTTTTTCCAGCCCCGTTTGGTCCTAGAAAACCCACAATTTCGCCTTTATCTATTTCGAAATTAATATTTTTTACAGCTTCACTAATAAGTATCTCTCGATGAAACAAACTTTTGACAGAATTCAAAAGACCAGGTTCTTTTTTGTAATACCGATAATTTTTGGATAAATTTGTTACTTTTATTATTGACATAATAATATTTATTAATAATTAAGATGATGCCGATGTATATCTCTTGGTGGCATAATGCCAAAACTTTACTACTAATGAAAACATCAGCAGCGTTCCAAAACACACAAAAGGAATATACAAATGTGGAAATCTTGAAAAAGCAACACTTGTCGGTACATAGGCTACAAAACCAATTGGAATAATTGTTAAACCAATCACTCGCACCAATCGAGGAAAAACATCTATAGGATACCTCCCCAATGTATTTAATGCACCAATGGCGTCATTAATATTATCTATTCGATGAAACCAAAAACCAAACGTATTAAAAAAGAGACTAATGCTATACAACACAACAATTCCACAAAACATCATCAATAGTGTCAGTGACCAATTAAATAATGAAATGGTAATATGGTAATAATTTAAGAATCCTACCAATAATGAAATGGAAATTATTAATCTATATAATCCCCTAATAAACACACGATTTGTGCTAACCATAAATAATGAACTTACAGGTTTTGCCAATAATAGATCAAGATTCCCTGCGGTTATCATTCTAGAAATTCTGCTTATATTAGCTGTAAAAACAATTGTATATATTTCGTCTACTATTTGCCAAATTAACGTAAGAACATATACTTCATGTTTTGACCAACCAACAATGGAATTTGTTTGGCTAAATATTATCTCAATAACTAAAAGAAGCATACCAACATACGCAACGTGCAAAATCATATTAAACCAAGTATCTTTTCTGTACTGAGCTAAATAAGAAAAACCATTATTAATAAATATCTTGTAAATTGTTAAATATTTTTTAATTTTCATAAATTACATTCCTGCACCATCATAATTTTTTAAACCACGACGCCACAACATATACACGACCAGTGAGAAAAAAAGTATCCAAAATATTGTTATCCCAAATCCCTGTCCAATCTCTAAATAGCTAACCCTACCTGAATATATTTGAAACGGGAAATAATACATATATTTAAATGGAAGTATATCCGCTGTTTTTTGCAAAAAAAGTGGATAAAATACCAGTGGTGCTAATTTACCACTAAATACATTGTTTAATATATGACGCACTCCATCCATAGCACCGGTTTCTCCAAACCAAAAAACTGCGAGTCCAATTACGAACTGAATTAAAAAAGAAAGTGCCAATGATAATAGTAGTGAAATAACAAAAAATAACAAATATACTACGGAGAACGGTAATAATAGATATTGAGGAACAAATATGTACAACATGATAATTAATGGAATGGCTAATATAATAGTAACAAGACGGTATGACCACTCCACTATTATTTGATACATAATGTAATTTATGGGCCGCACCAAAATAGAATTTAGTCCTCCTTCAATAATGTCAGGTCTTATCGAATTTGAAATATGAGCTGAAAAAGCAAGACTAATAAGAGCCATAATAATATAGTAGCTCACAATATCTGCCCTACTAAAACCATTAATCATGCTATTATTACCGAAAATCGCCAACCAAATAAATGGAAACACTGCGAAATTAATAGTATCATTAATAATCCAAATAGTTATTCTAACTTTATAGGTTAATTTCAGTTGTAAGCAAAGTGTAAATAAATTCCAATATTTCATCGATAAACAATAATTAATTTAACGTAATATATCTATTATATCAAATTTTCACGTATATATATAATCGATAGTATCATTTACTTTAAATGAGGTTTTTGCACAATTTAAAGGCTTGTCTAAAATAGAGAATTATGATATAATATTCTCATTAAAAAGTCTTACCAAACTATTCTCTCGAACTTAATTTTTATCTTAAATTAGCCAAATATGCATATAAGCTGGTTAGGTCAAACCTGTGTGAAAATACAGACAAAAAATGATGATCAGGATGCTGTTATTATCATTAATCCATACAAGCCAGATAAGGGTGTTTTTCCTCGTAGTCTGGCTCCTGATATTGCTTTGTTCTCGGCTGGAAGCAAGGGAGGAATCACTCTTTCGCAAAATCCATTCACTGTTGAAACAACTGGAGAATTTGAATTAAAAAATATTGTTATCTACTCTATACCTCATGAAAAAGATAATCATATTTTTAAGTTCTCATCTGAAGAGATGGTGGTGGTACACTTAGGGTTGATAAACAAAAAAGTAAATGCACGTATAATGGAAAAAATAATGAGTCCTGATATTTTATTCGTCCCTGTGGGAAATAGCGGAAAATATTTAGATACAAGAGAAATAGTTGATTTAATCAATGAGATTGAACCTCGTATTATCATCCCAATCGCACACAAATGTGATACCGAACCAAATGTTGATCCTGTTTCAAAATTTATTTCTGAAATTGGTCTTAAACCAGAAGAAGAAAATGGTAAAGTTATTATTAAAAAAAGAGACTTGCCCCAAGAGGACACTCAACTAATTGTGATTAATAAGGAATCATAAGTTTTATGAGCAAAAAAAGGAAAAAACCAAGACAAGAAGAAATTAAATTAGACCCACAGCCAGATAATCCACGAGCTAGAAAAATTATGTGGCTTGTTATAAGTTTTTTCATTTTAGCTATTGCGATTATCTGGGCCTGGTCAATAAAAGTAAAACTTGATAATTTAGTAATTAAAAAAACACCAGAGAGTAGTTTAATACAAAAAAGCAAACAAGAGTGGGATGCCATATTCAATGACACATCAAACAGTATTGCTACCAGTACCAAAATGACTAGTACTACAAATATGAATGTAAGTACTAACAGTAGTACTACTAGCACAACTAAAAATTCAGAAGCAATAAAGGATTATTTAGAAAAAATGTTAACTACAAATACTACGACAAGTTCAACAACAAATTAATACAAAGAAAATTGTTAATAACATATGGCCAAACAACAAAAATTAGATATTATAAAGATTGGTGACATCACAGAAGCCACCATAGTGGATGAAATGAAAAAATCATATTTAGAATATGCCATGAGCGTCATTATTTCTCGTGCCTTACCTGATGTTCGAGATGGATTGAAACCTGTTCATCGTCGTATTCTATATGCTATGTGGAATATTGGTCTTAAACATACATCAAAATTTAGAAAATCAGCTCATGTGGTTGGTGAAGTGATGGCTAAATACCATCCTCATGGTGATGCCGCTATTTATGATTCCATGGTAAGAATGGCTCAAGATTTCTCAATGAGACAGCAATTGGTTCATGGACAGGGAAACTTCGGCTCCATGGATGGTGATAATGCAGCTGCTATGCGTTATACTGAAGCTAAATTAAGAGCTGCTGCCGAAGAGCTTCTAACTGATATTGAAAAACAAACTGTAGATTTTGTTCCAAATTATGATGGCTCAACAAAAGAACCAAGTGTACTTCCAGCAAAAATGCCTAACTTGCTTTTAAACGGAACCACTGGTATTGCTGTTGGTATGGCCACATCAATTCCTCCCCATAACCTATCCGAACTTTGTGATGCTGTTCAAATGTTAATCGACAATCCTCAAACTACTATAGAACAAATGACTGAGGTAATATTGGGTCCAGATTTTCCAACAGGCGGTATCATCTACAACAAAAAAGATATCTTAACTGCTTTTGCTACCGGTAGAGGCGGAGTTGTCATAAGAGCTAAAACAGATATTCAAGAAGATAAAGGTGGCAAATTTAGAATCATTGTTAGTGAAATTCCATATATGGTAAACAAAGCAACTCTGATTAGTAAAATTGCCCAAATGGTGCAAGATAAAAAAATTGAGGGCATTAGAGATTTAAGAGATGAATCAAATAAGGATGGTGTCAGAGTTGTTTTTGAATTAAAAAAAGACGCATACCCTAAAAAAATATTAAATAGACTGTTTAAACTCTCTGATTTACAAACAACATTCCACTATAATCTATTAGCTTTAGTTGATGGTGGAAAACAACCAAAAGTTCTAAACATTAAAAGCGTATTAGAGGAATTTATTACTCATCGTCAAGAAGTAATAACACGAAGAACACAATTCGATCTTAATAAAGCAAAAGAAAGAGCTCATATTTTAGAGGGTTTGAAAAAAGCTATTGATAATATTGATGCTGTTATTAAAATAATACGTGCTTCAAAAGATAAAGAAGAAGCAAAAAATAATTTAATAAAAAAATTCAAATTCACAGACAGACAGACTACGGCTATTTTAGAAATGAAGTTGCAACAACTAGCAAACATGGAAAGAAAAAAACTTGAAGATGAACTTAAAGAAAAGAAGCTCATTATCAAAGATTTAGAATCAATACTTGCATCAAAAACAAAAATTAAAGGGATCATTAAAAAAGAAACCAAAGAAATTAAAGAGAAATATGGAGAACCTCGTCGAACCCAATTAATAACAAGGGGTATTAAAGAATTTAAAATGGAAGACTTGGTTCCTAATGAACCAACCATTCTTATGGTAACTACTGATGGATATATCAAACGATTGCCTCCAGACACATTTAAACAGCAATCTAGAGGCGGAAAAGGCGTAATTGGACTTACTACCAAGGAAGAAGATAGTATTGAAATGTTACAGGTTACAAATACCCATGATAATATTTTGCTATTTACAACTCGTGGTAGAGTTTTCCAAATGATTGCTTATGATATTCCACAAGGAAGCAGAACATCAAAGGGACAGGCATTGGTTAATTTTTTACAATTAGCACCCAATGAAAAAGTTACAACCATGCTTGCTATGAGCGCTGTTTCAAATAGTAAATACTTAGTAATGGTTACTCAACATGGAACTATTAAAAAAACTCCTTTAGAAGATTTTGCCAACGTAAGAAAAAGTGGCCTAATAGCAGTAAAATTAAAAAATGATGATAATCTAGAATGGGTTAAACCATCTAATGGGAAAGATGAAATAATTTTAGCCACCAAAAAAGGACAAGCTATTCGATTTAAAGAAAAAGATATTCGTTCAATGGGTAGAGCTGCCAGTGGAGTCCGAGGCATCAGGCTAAAAGGTGAAGATCAAGTGATTTGCATGGATGTTATTGATCCAAAAAATACTTCTCTTGAACTTTTCACAATATCAGAAAATGGTTTGGGGAAAAGAACAGCCATTACACAATATCGTGTGCAAGGACGTGGTGGTAGTGGTATCAAAAGTTCTGCTATATCTAAAAAAACTGGTGATTTAGTTAGAGCCAGTATTGCTGATAAAGTATTAGACAAGGATAAAGATCTCATAATAATGTCAACCAAAGGTCAGGTTATTAGAATGCCGTACAAATCTGTCTCAACTTCTGGCCGAACTACCCAAGGTGTTAAATTAATGAGATTTAAAGCAGAGGGTGATATTGTTTCAAATGTGACAATGTTATAAACACAAAAAAATTAATAACAAAAAAATAGACTACAGTGTAGTCTATTTTTAATTTTATTTTACTTTTTTAACGATCTTCTCAATCTTCTCCCGAGAAACACGAGTTCGTCCTTGATCACGCTCAACACTAGCTTGTACTCCAGCAAAAGAACCGCGAGGAGCATATTTTTTCTTACGACTTTCATTATCTGAACTACCCGATCCACCTCCACCACCTGCATTTTCTCCTTCTCCATATAGAGCGTCTTCGGCCTGGCCTTTTTCTCTTTCAATATCCATTTCTTCTTCTGATAAAAAAGTAAAACCTTCACCCGATGTTTTCTTTTTCATATAAAGTTATAATTAAAAAAATTAAGCTTTAGGAACAAAACGTCTCATGATATCATCCACTGTTACGATTCCAAGAAGTTGTCGTTTGTCATTCAAAACAGCAACTGAATACAGATTGTATTTCGTAACTAATGTAGCCACTTCTAAAAGTTTATCATCCACTTTTGCAGTTGGTATTTTTTTACCTGTTTTCATTAATTCTTGCATGGTTGAATTTTTTTCATCTAACATTAATCTCCTAATAGAAACAACTCCTAAAAATTGATCTGTTCTATCTATTATATATACAAAATATATTGAACTATGCATATGACTAATCCGTCTAATAGTCTCTATTACTTGTTTTACAGTATCCTCAGTGTAAGCGGTTAAGTACTCAGTGGTCATTAAACCACCTGCTTGGTCTTCATCATATTCAAGTATTTTAGTTACATGCTGTTTTTTAGTATCAGATGGAAGTTGATCCATGAACTGTTTAGACTCTCTCTCTGGTAAAAGCTGAATAAGATCAGCCAATTCATCAACTGACATTCTTTGCATAACGCCAGCCGCTCTTCCTGGTCCAAGTTTTTCAACTAATATCTTTTGTATTTCAGGTTCAATTTCTTCCAATACACGAGCTGCCGTATGTTCATCCATGCTTTCTAAAAGCATACTACCCTGATTCAAATTCATTTTTTCAATCAAATTAGCAACGTCAGCTGGATGAAGCTTGTTAATATCTTTCACCGAAGTGGAAAGCTGAAGTTTGTTTCCTAATAATCTTACGTCTTCCCAATTTAATAATTGTTTTTTCCCAATTTTCACAGGTAAACCCATACGACGCAAAATACCTGACTGACCAATATCAATGGCAATCAAACTCATAGCTGATTTAATATACCCCAGTTGTAAATCATTTACTCTTACTACTCTTACTCCTTCTAAATCAACAATTTGTCTATCAAGTACTATTTTCTTTAAAAGAATCACATCACTTTCTTTTGGTACATCATTTAATGCTTCATCTATCTGTTTTTTTATCACAACATACTTCTTTGTAAAAGTTTCGATGTCGCTAGCTTTAATAAAATGACTATCCTTATCTTTCTTAACTTTCACAATCAGACCAGCTACGGCTGGATGTTTTTGACCGGATATATTTTCAATTGCTATGTCCAAAATACGACCTACCTTAGTATCGGTTTGATCGTACACTGGAGAATTTATGACATTGCTTAAATACAACATAATCTTCTTTATTATTTTTTACTATCCAAATAACTTTGTAGAATAATCATAGCTGAAATTTCGTCCCTACTTACGCCACCGCCCATTCTATCAGCTTGCTGTGAGCTAAATCTTTCATCATAATATTCTACATCAATATCTATTTTACTTTGTATTTCTTCAACAAATTTCTTTACCCTCTGTATATTAGCATTTTTTTCATTTCCATCCAAACTGATTGGTAAACCAACTACTAATTTTTCAATATTCCCCTGCTTCACAATATTAATTAACTCATCCGTACTACTTACATTACTAACAGGCAAAATAACATCTACGTCACTAGTCCATTTAGCAAGACCAATACGTTTTGTTCCATAATCAACGGCTAAAATATTCATACTATTTCTCATTAGATCTTCGAGTGACTACTTTATTGCCATTTTTACAAACAATTACAGTATGCTCATAATGAGCACACAAAGAATTATCTGCAGTTTGAATAGCCCAACCATCACTAGCTGTTTTTATCTTGTAACCACCTAGTGAAATCATTGGTTCAATAGCAATAACCATCCCCTCTTTCAGGATAAAATTATTTAAAGATTTATCATAATAATTTGGAATACGTGGCTCTTCATGAACTTCATTCCCAACTCCGTGACCTACTAAATCTCGAATTATCCCGTATTTTCCCTGTGACTTTACATAGTTTTCAATAGCTTTACCAATATCAGCCACACTACTTCCTGCCTTTACAACCTTAATTCCTGCTTCCAATGATTTTGCAGTAACGGCCATTAACTGTTTTACTTTGTTATCGATCTCACCAATAAAAACAGTCAAGGCAGTATCTGTATAATATCCACGATAATTTTTTTTGTATGGATATTCCATTCCAATATCAATACTGAAAATATCACCATCTCTTAATTTTACACTTTTTTTTGCATAAGCATGAACTAATTGTTCATTAATCGAAGCACAAATAGTAGATGGAAATGGACGTTCATTAGGATTAGTTCGATACCCCTTAAAAGCCGGTCTTCCCCCAGCTTTCAGTATCATCTTTTCTGCTTCTACATCAATATCCCATGTAGATACACCTGCGACACAAAGTTTGGATAAATTAAACAAAATCTTACCCAAAATCTTTCCTCCTTTTTCAATTTGTTGTAATGCTTCCTTGTCTTTAATATACATACTACTTCAAAACATTTTTAATTTCATTTTCAACTTCTTCAATAGTACCCATACCATTGACTTTATTTAAAAATCCTAAATTATTGTAATATTCTAAAATCTGCTTCATTGATTCATTTCCTTGTTTTTCAATTCTTTCTTTTATTACAATTTCATCATCGTCAGCTCGAACAATTAATTTACCTCCGCATTTAGGACAGTCCACCAAATCTTTTGTCGAATCTAACCATGGAATTAATTCGTTACAACCATCACAGATACGTCTTTTAGTAAGACGATTAAACGATTCTTTATCAGTTAAAGCAACTTCAATTACGATTATCTCATTAACAATATCTTTCTCAACAAAATATTCCTGGTATTTCTTAGCTTGTTCAATATTACGAATTGCACCATCCAATACCACTCCTTTCCCTTCTTTCAAATATTTATCAATCTCACGAAAGGCCAACCTATATATCAACCAATCGGCAACCAACTTACCACTTTTCATATCTTCCAAAGCCTTTTTTTCATCAATATCACCATCACTATCTGCCTCTAAAGCACGCAAAAGATCACCAGTTGAGATATGGCCATAACCAAGCTTTGATACCAATTTTTTAGCTTGTGTACCCTTACCTGAGCCAGGAGGACCCACAAATATTATTACTTTCTTCATATTTTACCTTATTTAAGCAAAATTAGTATATCATATCAGAGTGGGATTGACAATACACCGTTTTTGTGATACATTATCATGTCCTACGAAGTGTGGGCATTGACAATAAAGAAACCAAAAACCACAAAACCTGGAGAGGTGAAAGAGATGAAATGGATAATCGTAATACTGCGATTGGCCTTTTTGGCGATATGTGTGCTGACAAGCTTCACTATGATGAAGCTGTTGGCAGACCCCAGCAGCTACGCTACCCCGACGCTGAAAATCCTAGCAGCTCTTTGCTGTGTGGGTGTGATCCTGCTTCTAAAGGCGAAAAAGAAGAAAGCCACGGAAGTTCGGATTCCAAAACATGGTACAGACGCCAATCCCGAGTATGGGATAGCAGATTTACGCTTTTTCCATGAAGGAGAAGAACACGAAGAAGGTCTGGAGCAAGAAGGAGAAGAACACGAAGAAGGTCTGAAGCAAGAAGAACTTGCCACCTCAGTCGTGTCCCAAAGGGCCAAGGAACGCGAATACGAGTCGTATAGCACTGCAACTCTTGAGCCAACACCATTTCAAAAGCTACTTGGGTGGATTGCTGAAGAAGTTTTCGGCATGACGCCCTGGTACAAGGAGCAAGGGCTTGAGATGGTGTTGCATCGGAGAAAAAGGATCCTGATGTTGGCGATCATGATCCCGATAAAAATGGTCGTGGCGTCGGTGTGTTGCGTCGTGGGAGCAACCATGATCTGGCTATCTCTCAATGAGGCGATGTACGCCACGCCCATGCTGAAAATCCTCACCATTGTATCCTGCGGTATAGGGTCAGCCCTAGTCCTCTACAGGATGCTGTCCAATCAAAGCAAGATCGAGGAACCCGAGGTCAAAGCTGAGGAACCCGAGATTGAGGCTCCCGCCGAGATCGAGGAAAAAGTGATCGTCGATCCCGCTTTGATGGCTGAATCTTCTGAAGAAGTGAAGCCACCCATCAGCAATGGTGGACGCGGTGCTGATCTCCTTGACTTCCCATTCTACGATGGGGATCACGGAAGTGACGATCAGGCATATCTCGACGAATTTGCAAAATTCGACGACGCATGCGAAGAACCGCCCCCACTACCAGAGGACGATGAAGATGAGGCCAAAACCCCTACCAACTGAACGGGGATAGCCTCCACATCGATTTTCCTACCTCTTGGCTCTATCCGTTCTCCCAATATTATTTAAAAAATTGAATACTATTGGGAGAGAGTCAAGAGTATAATTTTTTAAAAAAATACCCATTGGGTGTTTTTTTATTTTATCAAAAAAATATTCTACCCGAATTCAAGGTTCTATTGCACCACCTCACCAGTAATTTGAGCTAATAATTGGTTAGGACTTAAATAATTTAAAGATTTTCTTGGTCGGTTATTTAACCTCTCTTGTATATCATAAATTTGTTCATCAGTAAAATTAGAAATATCAACACCTTTTGGAACATATTGTCTAATCAAGCCATTTAAGTTCTCAACGCCACCTTTTTGCCAACTAGCATAAGCATCACAATGATAGGTTTTAATATCATAATCATCTCTAAGTTTAGTGTGCGTTGCACTTTCACCACCATTATCAAAAGTAATTGATTGCCATAAATATTCCGGCAGATCATCAATTCCTTTTCTAAGGGCGTTCTCGGTTTCATTAGCTGACTTATCTTTAACTTTATTAATTCTAGCCAACATAATTTTTCTTTCATACTGTACAGATAAATTTGTTTTGGCTGAGCGTGGTCCTTCCACGGTATCTGATTCCCAATGACCAAAAGTCATTTTTTTGTTTATCTCATCTGGTCGTTGATGAATAGATATTTTGCTAGGAATAGACTCTTTTTTACACTTTCTACCTTTTCGCCGTATTCGTTTTGGCCGTCCCTTTCTTAAATGACGATACAAGCCTTCGTAACGACCCTCGCCTTCATAAATATATTGATAAATACTTTCATAACTAATTGTTTTGCCCACCAACTCCGTTGGTGGGTGTTTCTTCAATACACCAGCTATTTCATCAGGAGACCAATCTTCTTTAATCATTTTAACTACATATTCTTTCAAATCAATATTTTCGACCTTTTCTAACTTCTTAGTATTTTTCTTCTTCTCTCTTGTTTTAGCTATCCTGTCTGCCACGATAGCTGTGTATGGGTTAGATTGACCTGTATTACGATCAACTTCTCGTTTAATAACAGTGTGATCCCTCCCGAGTGTTCGGGCTATCGCCCGAACACTCTTTTTACACCTTATCCCCACCTCTATTATTTGTCTCTCAAAATTTGTTATTCTTTGCATAGTGGCTTAGTTTAGCCAATTATGCTCAATTAAGCAAGGGTGGTGCAATAGGTATTGAACTCGGCCTAAACACTCAATATTGACAAAACCTGAAGAGAATGGTATATTCCTATGTTGTTCATTCCCAATACACCAAGGAGATACCATGCTCGAAAAATTGGAAGCGACAGCAAAGTGGATGGAGAGGTTCACCAGAAGCTTTACGGCGAACGTACTGGCATGCCTTCACAGCTGGTATTCATACGTGAAGCAAAACCCCAAACATAGCGCCAATGTGGTGCTGATCATCTTCATTTTTTGGCTCGGTGTAGACAACCTTCTGTCAACCGTTTCGTCGATCAGTGGCTTTACACTGACCGTCTGGTCCATCACCTTGATCACAGCCTCGATCATGCTGGCCAAAAAGAATGGCTACTTCGGCTGGATCAAGAAAAAAACCCTCCATTTGTTCAAGAAAACCTAGGCTACCAATTCCCACCTGGCCAAACAAACTCCCCGGACTCTCTAGGAGTCCAACATATTCTATATACACTACAAATGTAGTTGTATAAAATATAGAAACTTCTAGAGAAATACAATATTAAAAAAACCTTGAGAATATCAAGGTTTTTTTATTTTTCTAATTCTTTTTAAATACTATCGTAAGCATGCATTGTTAATTGAGCATCAATTTGTTTAGATATTTCAATAGCTACTGCTACAACGATCAAAAGTGATGTACCGCCAAGGGCTAGGTTTGTTGTTCCCAACACTGCTTGAAGTATTAAAGGTAAAATTGCAATCAATGCTAAAAATGAAGCTCCAGTCAAATTAATTCTATTCATGGTTTGATTTAAATATCTTTCTGTTTCATTACCGGGTCTGATTCCTGGAATAAAGCCACCTTGTCTTTGAAGATTTTCAGAAATTTTTTGTGGATGGAATACTATTGCGGTATAGAAATATGTAAAACCAAATACTAATAGGAAATAGAAGATGGCATAGAATAATTGATTTTGAAACAAATTAATTGTTCCTGTTGCCAAACTGGCTAACCAGGCACTATCAGCATTTACAAAAAATTGAGCAACCATTGATGGAAATAGTACTAATGAAATTGCAAAGATAATTGGAATCACACCAGCCATGTTCACTCTTAGTGGTAAGTGCGAACTAGATCCACCGAACGTCTTATTCCCCCTTATTTGCTTGGCATAATTAACGGGAATGTTTCTTTGTCCTTCATTAATAAATACAACACCTACAACTGTTAAAACGGCGATAACGCCAAATAGGACAAAGGTATAAAAGTCTGATGAGGTGTAGTTGATAATTGAATTACGTACTACTCCTGGTAATGCTGAAATAATACCAGCAAAGATTAGCAATGAAATACCATTACCAATTTTCTTTTCTGAAATCATTTCACCAATCCACATTAAAAATACCGTACCAGCACTAATAGTTGTCATTATCATGAACAGTTTCCAAAATGTAAGATCTGTTAAAATTGGATTTGAATTACTACTATTTAATAGTTTTATCATTCCGTATGCCTGCATGAATGCTAGAGGAACAGTTAATAATCTGGTATACATGTTAATTTTCTGTTGACCTGCTTCACCTTCTTTTGACATCTCTTCTAATTTCGGAATGATCATTGTTAAAAGTTGAAAAATGATAGAAGACGTAATATATGGAGCAACACCAAGCATTACTACTGAAAAATTCTGCATAGTACCACCACTAAACACATTGAGTAATCCTAATATCTGATTACCAGATAAAAAAGCTCTTAAATTTTCTAAATTAACTCCAGGGATTGGAATATGAGCTACAAAACGAAAAATAACCAACATCCCTAATACAAAAAGGATGCGGTTTCTAATATCTTTTGTTTTCCAAGCACGAATTAATTTATCAAACATAATTATTTAATTGTCCCACCTACTTTTTCAATTAATTCCTTAGCTTTAATCGTACATTTAATTCCTTCAATAGTCAACTTTTTATTTAGTTCACCATTTACTATAATTTTCGCAGAAGAATCATTTTTCTTTATTAATTTTTTTTCTTTAAGAGTCGCGATATTTACAACATCATCATCATTGAATTTGCTTTCTAAATCTTTAAGATTAACTTGAGTTGGTTTAATTCTATTAGATGTAAATCCACGTAACTTAGGAGTCGATTGTAAAACTTGTTTAAACCCTCTTAATTTCAATCCACCCTTACCACCAGATCGAGAACGTTGTCCTTTCATACCACGACCTGAAAAATTACCTCTAGTAGAAGCATTGCCACGTCCAAGTCTACGTTTTGTTTTACGCGCACCTTTGGCTGGCTTAATTGTATTAGCAGATAAACTCATATTATTATTCTTTACTTGTTATTTCCTGTTCTTTTTGTTCCGTTTTCTTTTCTTCTTTTTTTGCCCCTCTAGTAGATTCTTCTTTAAAAGATTGAAGAGCTTCAAAAACAGCTTTAACGATACTAATCTTATTTTTTGTTTTTCCCATTACTTTAGCTGATACATTTGGAACACCAGCTAATTCAAGTAAAGCACGAACTGGACCACCCGCAATTACTCCACTACCTTTTGGAGCTGGTTTTATAAACACGGTAGCTGCTTTAAATTTCATTGTTACAGGATGAGGAACAGTATCTTTTACTATTGGTACAGTAATCATGTTCTTTTTAGCTTGATTCACAGCCTTATCAACACCAATTTGAACATCTTTACCTTTAGCAACACCATATCCAACTTTACCCTTATGATTTCCTAAAACAACACAAATACGAAAACTTAGATTCTTTCCGCCTTTGGTAACACGAGTAACTCGAGCTAAATCTAAAATTTGTTGATCAAATTCAGGTTTCTCTTTCTTGTTAAATTTTCGACGATTTGGTTTTGGCATAAAAGTATTTACGATAATATATTTAAAATTTTAAACCACCTTCACGAGCGCCATCAGCAGCTGCTTTCACTCTTCCGTGATATTGATATCCTCCACGATCGAACACAATTACTTCAATCTTTTTTTCTATTGCAAATTTTGCTATTTCTAATCCAGCTAAATATGCTTTAGCTACTTTACCTACTCTATCTTTAGCATCACCATCTTTAATTTTATTTGTATTAATTGAAACGATTGTTTTTCGACTTTCATCATCAATCAATTGCAAATTCAAATTACGCAAACCTCTAAAAACTGACAAACGAGGTCTAATTGCTGTTCCACTAATTTGTGCTCGCACACGATTATGTCTGATCTTGCGAGATTTATTTTTATTTACTTTAAAAATTCTTTTCATATAATATTATATTAAGCGGCTCCTTTAGCGGCTGATTTACCTGCTTTTCTTCTAATAATTTCATCTATATATTTAATTCCTTTTCCTTTGTACGGTTCAGGTTTTCTAATCTTTCTGATAGTAGCTGCCATCTCACCAACTAATTGCTTATCAAATCCTTCAATTGTAATGAGATTTTTTTCTACTGAAAATTTTATTCCTTCTTTGGTTTTAAACAGAACTGGATGAGAATAACCAACTTCTAATTCTATATCATTTCCAACCATTTTTACCTTATATCCAACACCATTGATTTCTAATTGTTTTTTAAATCCTTCAGTTACTCCTTGAATCATGTTTCCTAAAATTGAACTAAATGTACCCCACATTGCTACTTGTTCTTTTTTGCTTTCATCCTTAATTTTAACTGAAGCAGTTTTATCTTCAACAACAATAGAAATACAAGGATGTAGTTTTTCTTGTAATTGTCCATTTTTTCCTTTCACAGTCAAAACACCGTCTTTAACTTCAACAGTAACTCCGTCTGGTATTTCTCTAATTGTTTTTCCTATACGTGACATACTTTTATTTATTAATACACTTCACAAATTATTTCTCCACCCATCTTTTGTTTTCTGGCAGTACTATTATTCATTAATCCTTTTGGGGTAGATATGATAGATATTCCAAAACCATTTAGTACTTGTTTTAAATCATTACTTTTTACATAAACACGATGACCCGGTTTACTGACTCTCTTAATATGTTGAATAGCTGGTTGTTTGTTATTATATTTTAACGTCAAAATTAAAGATGGCTTAATATCTTTCTTTTCTTCAACTTTTGTTAAAAAACCATTTTCAAGCAAAATATTAGCAATAGCCAATTTAATTTTTGAAAACGGAACACATACTTCACCTTTTTTGATCATGGAAGCATTGCGTATTCTTGTTAACATGTCTGCAATGGGGTCAGTCATCATATTAATTATTCATTATATATTCTTATGATTTTATTAATTAAAAATTTACCAACTTGATTTTCGTATTCCTGGAATCTTTCCAACATTTGCCATCTCACGAAAACAAATACGACAAAGATTGAACTTTCTTGAATACCCGTGTACACGTCCACACTTAAAACATCTTCTCACAATACGGGTTGAAAACTTTGGTTTTTTATCTTTTGATTTTGATATTTGTGCCTTAGTAGCCATAATAACTATTTCTTAAATGGAAAACCTAAATGATTTAATAATATTCTTGCACTTGCTGGATCTTTTGCACTTGTGCATACTGTAATTTCTAATCCATGCGTCTTATCAATCTCATCTGTTTTAATTTCTGGAAAAGCTAAATGCTCTTTAATACCCAGGTTGTAATTACCACCCTTATCAAATGCTTTTGTACTAATACCACGAAAATCTTTAATACGCGGAAAAGTAATTGAAAGTAACTTCTCCAAAAAATCGTACATCTTTTTACCACGTAAACTAACCATTACTCCTATTTCCATTCCTTCTCTTACTTTAAAATTTGAAATAGCTTTCTTTGCTTTTGTTCTAACTGGTTTTTGACCAGAAATATTTCTTAAAGTATTTTCAACATTATCAATATATCCAGCTTCCTTTAAATGTTTTCCCACACCAACGTTTATAATAATCTTTTCAACTTTTGGAACTTGCATTAAGGACTTTAAGGAAAGCTCTGTTTTAAGCTTTGGTGCGATTTCTTTTTTGTATTTTTTATATAAATTATTTTCCATACTTAATCAATTACTTCTTTACATTTTTTACAAAAACGTGATTTTTTATCTCCATCTAATTTTATTCCAATTCTTGTCTTTTTTTCACACTTTGGGCATATCAATAATACGTTGCTAATATTAATCGGTCCTGATAGCTCAATAATTTGTCCTTTTTCACTTTTTTGTGATGGACGCATGTGTTTTTTTATTTTATTTAATCCTTCAACAACAATCTTATTCTCTTTTCTGAAAACCTGAATAATCTTACCACTTTTTGAGCGGTCCTTTCCTAGTATTACTTCTACTTTGTCGCCTGTTTTTAACTTCATATGTGTTTAATTATAGCACTTCAGGGGCCAAAGAAACAATTTTCTTGTATCCTTTGGCACGTAATTCTCTAGCCACCGGCCCAAAAATACGAGACCCTTTTGATTCTTTGGTTTTTCTATCAATGATAACAGCTGCATTTTCACCAAATCTTAAATAAATACCGTTTTTACGTCTAAATTCTTTTCTCTGTCTAACAATAACAGCATGTACTACTTCACCTTTCTTTACTAAGCCACGTGGAGTAGCTTCTTTCACTGAACATGTAATAACATCACCAATACAACCATAACGCTTTCTGTAGCCACCCAAAACACGGATACACATTAATTTCTTGGCACCACTGTTATCAGCTACTTTTATCATTGATCTGTGTTGTATCATATTATTACAAAAATTATTTAACCACCTTTAGCAATCTCCATCTTTTTGTTTTTGAAATTGGTCTACATTCAACAAATTTAACTTCGTCTCCTACCTTTGCTGTTTCTTTTTCATCATGTACGTGATATTTTCTACTAGATTTAAATTGTTTCTTATATTTAATATGCAACTTTTTTGTATCTACCAAAACACTTATAGTTTTATTCATACCAATAGTTACTACAATACCCGTAAATGTTCTTTTGCTAATTGTTTTGTTTTCTTTTTGTTCCATATTTATTTATTATTTGTTTCTAGTGCTCTTTGTTGCAATAATATTTTTAATTTAGCAACTAATTTTCTTACATCCTTTATTTTATTAACTTGTTTTAATTGACTGCCAGCTGCTTGAAAACGTAAGCTGAACAATTCTGAGCGTTTTTCAGCCAATAGTTCTGTTATCTCATCTGTATTTTTATTTAGTAAATCTACCCATTTCATATTTTCAAGTTTAATTCTTTTTTACAAATTTAGTTTTTACCGGCAATTTATGTCCAGCCAGTTTAATAGCCTCTCGTGCACTTTCTTCTGTTAAACCATCCATTTCAAATACCACTGTTCCTGGTTTAATAATGGCTACATAATGATCTGGAGCTCCCTTACCTCCACCCATTGGGATTTCATTACCTTTTTTTGTTACAGGTTTATCAGGGAAAACTCTAATCCAAATCTTACCTACTTTTCTTACATATCTAGTTAAAACACGTCTAGTGGCTTCAATCTGTCTACTTGTTACCCAGGCATGGTCTAACGATTTTAAACCATAAGAACCAAAATCAACAGAGTTTGCTCGAGTAGCTATACCCTTGTTTCTTCTTCTTCCTTTATGCCATTTTCTATGTAATACTTTTTTCGGTAACAACATATTAATTATTTCTTCTTTTTATTATCATTTTCTTGCTTTGCTTTAGCAAACTTATCTCGTCTGCCAAATGCTTCGCCTTTATATATCCATACTTTTATACCAATTTTTCCATAAATTGTGTTGGCTTCTGTAAAAGAATAATCTACATCACTACGTAATGTGATTAATGACATTTTACCAGCACTCAATTTTTCTGTTCTGGCAATTTCAACACCATTTAAACGACCAGCCATGCAAATTTTAACTCCTTTTGCTCCAGCATTCATAACTCTTTCAATGGTTTGTTTCATTACTCTTCTAAAAGGCATACGTCTTTCAGTATCACTAGCAATCCCCTGAGCTACAATCGATGCAGACAGAGCACTTTGTCTTACTTCCTGAACATTAATATCAACTTTTAGTTTAAATTGTAAAATTTGTCTTTCAATGTGTTTTCGAACTTCTTCAAGTCCTTTCCCACCACGTCCAATTATTACACCCGGTTTACCAGCTAAAATAGTGATCTTTACTTCTTTGGCATTTCGTTCAACTCCAATAGCATCAATAGCAGCTTCTTTTAATTTTACCATTAAATATTTTCTAATTTTATCATCTTGTTCTAACATAACAGACATCTGCCCTTTTTTAGCAAACCATTTTGAATCCCAACCATACATATGTGGTATTCTGTAAATTGTTGGATGTACTTTATGTCCCATATTATATATTATTATTTATCGTCCTTTTTTTCGATTTTTTTCTCTATTTTCTTTTCTTCAATTTTTTCATCTTTTTTTACCTCTTTCTTATCATCTTCTTTTTTAACCACTTTTTGTTTGGATATTAATGTAACTACCACATGAGAAGTTCTCTTTCTTATCGTAGTGGCTCTTCCACGAGCTCTTGGCATCCATCTTTTCAAAGTAGGGCCATCATCAACTGTTATCTTTCCGATAATAAGACCATCTTCTTCTAGGTTAAAATTGTTTTTTGCATTAGCAACTGCAGACTCAATCAATTTACGTATTGGTGTAGCTGCTTTTTTTGTTAAGACTGACAAAATATCTACTGCCTGTTTTGCTCTTTTACCGCGAACTAAATCAGCAACCAAGCGTACCTTTCGTGGTGATTGTCTTAAAAAACTTAATTTTGCTTTAACTTCTGTCATATATTATTTTTTCTTCAGCTCTTTAGCTGCTTTACCACCATGACTAATAAATTTCTTTGTTTGTGAAAATTCTCCTAATTTATGACCCACCATGTTTTCATCAATAAGTACAGTTGGAAAATCTTTACCATTATGTACTAAAAATGTCATCCCAATCATTTCAGGTGTAATAGTAGATGCCCGAGCCCATGTTTTGATAGGCTTGTTTGCTCCGCTGTCTCTCATCTTGGTAACCTTTTTCATCAGCTTCGCATCCACATATGGTCCTTTTTTTAAACTTCTACTCATATTTTTTTATTATTTTTTTCTTTTAGATTTACGTCTAGATTTAACCACAAACTTATCACTCCATTTACCTGGTTTTCTAGTTCTTACACCCATTGCTGTTTTTCCATATATAGTCTGTGGTCCTCTTTTTTGACCAATTGGACTATGTCCTTCTCCTCCACCATGTGGATGATCTACTGGATTCATGTTTTTACCTTTAACAGTTGGTCTAACACCACGCAATCTCATTCTACCAGCTTTTCCCCATCTAATTAAACGGTAATCTTCATTTCCTACCTGTCCTACTGATGCGGCTCCTTGTTTAGAAATTTTTCTAACTTCTCCACTCGGTAGCTTAACAATAGCATATCCTTCTTCAATAGTCATTAGTTGAGCTGCATTTCCAGCACCGCGAACAATTTGTCCACCTTTGCCTGGAGTAAGTTCAATGTTGTATATGGACATACCAGATGGAATAAATTCCATAGGCATTCTACAACCAATTTTAGGTTCAATCTGTTTATCTGAAGACATTACCTTATCTCCTACAGTCATTTCTTTAGGACATAGAATATATGCTTTTGTTTTGTCTTCATATTGAATCAAGGCTATTCTAGGACCACGATTAGGATCATACTCAATTGCAATCACTTCAGCCAACTCATTATATCTTGTTCTTTTAAAATCAACTAAACGATAATATCTCTTTGTTCCACCACCTTTATGTCTAACCGTTATTTTTCCTTGGTTATTTCTTCCTGCATTTTTCTTTAATGGTTTAACAAGAGATTTTTCTGGTTCTTTTTTTGTTACATCATCAAAAGTCTGCACACTTGATTGGCGTCTTCCGGGAGTAGTTGGTTTGTATTTGATGATTGGCATATTTATTAAACACCTTTATGAATATCAATGCTCTTACCTTTTGGTAATGAAACAATTGCTTTTTTAAAATCTTGTCTTTTTCCTAAAAATCTTTTAAACCTTATTTTTTTTCCTTGAAAATTAGAAACTGCTACTTTTGTTGGTGCAACTCCATAGATATCAAGAATGGCTTTCTTAATTTGTATCTTATTACATGTGCGTTTTACTACAAAACTATACTTATTCATGCTCTCAGCATGAGCACTCTTTTCTGTTACTAGTGGTTGAATTAAGATATCAGTTGCAACATTATCAATTCCTAAAGCTTTTCTTTTTCTTTTGGTTTCAACTTTTTTTCCACTTTCCACTACCTCTTTCTTCACTTCTTTCTTTTCGCCTGTCTTTTTTTCTTTTGTATCCAAAGCATCCTTCTCTAAATCTTTTTTCTTTTTTAGTAATTTATTAAATAATCCCATATACTATTTTGTTAAAATCTCCTCTATCTCTTTTATTGCTTCCTTACAAATAATTAAACCTTGTTTTTGAATAATATCTTTAACGGCTAAATCTTTAGCAACCATAGTAGACACATTTTTCAAATTCTTCGTCATGCCCAAAACCTTCTTATCATCTTTGGTAGTAACTACTAAGTATGTTTTCTTTTTTTCAGGCAATTTACTTAATAGCCCAAGAAATAGTTTCGTTTTTGGTTCTGCAAAATTAAAGTCTTCAATCACAGTCATACCACTAATAGCACGATCACTTAGACACATTTTCAATGCTATTCGTCTTACTTTTTTATTTATCTTTTTCTTGTAGTTTCGTTCTGACAAAGGTCCAAAAGTAACACCGCCACCTTTCCACAATGGAGAACGAATCGAACCATGTCTTGCTCTACCAGTTCCTTTTTGAGCCCATGGTTTTTTTCCACCACCTCTAACCTCACTCTTATCTTTGGTATCAGCCCATGGTTGTCTAGCATTAGAATTTTGTAGAACAAAAACCTCGTGAACAACTTCTGGTTTTATTTTCAGTGCAAAAATATCATCATTTAATTCTAAACTTTCTTGTTCTTTTCCATCTAAATTGTATACTTTGATTTTCATATATACTATTTATTCTTTTGTTTCTTCAGCTTTATTCTCTTTTTTTACTTCTTCAGTAACTTCTTTAATCTCTTCATTTTTTTCTTCAACTACTTCTTCAGTCTTTTCTTGTTTTACTTTCAATTCACCTTCCACTTGAATTATAATAAGACCGTTTCTAGCTCCAGGAACAGCCCCTTTGATGAATATCTCATTTAATTGTGGATCAATTTGAATTATCTCTAAATTCTTTACTGTAATTTGATCACCACCCATACGACCACCCATTCTTGTTCCTTTAAAAACTTTTTGTGGTCCGGTAGCACCAATTGAACCTGGCATTCTTAATTGATCTTTGTGTCCATGACTTGCAGGACCGCCTTTAAAGTTGTAGCGTTTTACAACGCCTTGAAAACCTTTACCTTTTGAAATGCCTGTCACCGAAGCTACTTCTCCAGTTGCAAACATCTCAACAGTTAAAATGTCTCCCCTTTTTACACTATCGGCAGTTGTTTGTTCTACTTTGAATTCACGTAAATTGCGAACTTTATTTAAATCTTTCAAATGACCTATTTCTGGTTTGGTCATATTTTTTTCTCTAATGTCACCATATCCCATTTGGACAAAAAAATCCTTACCCTTTGAATTTACTTGGGTTATCTGGCATGGACCGGCTTGAATTCTGGTAACTGGCACAACTTCACCATCTTCTCGAAAAACCTGGGTCATGTTTAATTTTTTTCCTAAGATAATTTTCATAATATCTATGGTAGCTAGATTATATTATATGGGATAATATAAAAGCTAGAAACAAGATTCTTTATTTATAATAAAAAAGATTGTTTCTAGCCCTTTTCAAAATTGAAATGGGTTTTAAGTATGTATATTTTTTGAATATTTTCCTCCGTTCTCGATTTGGCTAGTAAATGTTTTCTTGATGTATAAATACACCTAGATCTTATTTATTCACTAAACAGAAAACTTGTTTAAAACTGTTACGATTTTAAACTATTTTTAAATAATTGTCAAGTCTTTTCGTTATCGCCGATTTTTCGCTAATATTCGCACTACATCTTAATCTCAATATCCACTCCAGCTGGTATCTGTAGAGACATTAAAGCATCTACACATTTCGGAGTTGGATTTAAGACATCGATCAATCTTTTGTGGGTACGCATCTCATACTGTTCACGAGCTGTTTTATGCACAAAAGTGGATCTATTTACAGTAAATTTTGTCTTCTCTGTTGGAAGTGGTACTGGACCAATTACTGTTGCACCATTACGCTCAGCTGTATCAATTATATTTTTAGCAGCCTGATCAATGATTTTGTTATCATAAGCGCGAATCTTAATACGAATTCGATTAACAACTTCCTCACTCTTTTTAGTTGTACTTGCAGTATCTGTAGACATGTTTGTATATCGTTAGATATTTTTAATGAATTATCTTTAATAACAAACCTTCAAGACACCCCCGAAAGGGGGTGTCTTGTGTTTGTTTACTTTATTATTTTTGTTACCACACCAGCACCAACAGTTCTACCACCTTCGCGAATTGCGAAGTTCATACCGTCTTCAATGGCTACTGGAGCAATTAATTTAACAGTTAGATTAACAGTATCACCAGGCATTACCATTTCAGTTCCTTCAGGTAAAACCACTTCACCAGTTACATCAGTTGTACGGATGTAAAACTGAGGTTTGTAACCTTTGAAGAATGGTTTATGACGACCACCTTCTTCTTTTGTTAAAATATATGTCTTGGCTTCATACTCAGTGTGAGGAGTAATTGAACCAGATGCAGCGAGTACTACGCCTCTTTCAATTTCTTCTTTTTTAATACCACGAAGTAAAATACCAGCATTATCACCTGCTTGACCTTCTTTAAGCTGTTTATTAAACATCTCAATACCGGTGACAACGGTTTTAGCATTTTCTTTACCTAAACCTACCATTTCAACTTCATCATTTAATTTAATTTGACCACGTTCAATACGACCAGTTACTACTGTTCCACGTCCTTCAATACTAAATACGTCTTCAATAGGCATCAAAAATGGCTTATCAATATCACGTTGAGGATTGGGAATGAATTCATCTACAGCTTTCATTAAATCAAAAATAGGTTTAGAAGCTTCTTCATCAGTTGGATTTTCTAAAGCTTTTAGAGCAGATCCACGAATAATAGGGGTCTTATCGCCAGGGAATTCATACTTATTTAGCAAATCTCTGATCTCTTCTTCAACTAAATCAATTAGTTCTGGATCTGAAACTTGATCAACTTTGTTTAAGAATACAACTATATGAGGCACACCAACTTGACGAGCAAGCAAGATATGTTCACGAGTCTGAGGCATTGGACCGTCAGCTGCTGAAACAACCAAAATTGCTCCGTCCATTTGAGCAGCACCTGTAATCATGTTTTTAACATAATCAGCATGTCCTGGACAATCTACATGAGCGTAATGTCTGGCTTCTGTTTCATATTCTACATGAGCTGTAGAAATTGTAATACCACGTTCTTTTTCTTCTGGCGCACCATCAATATCAGCAACGCTCTTATCTTGAGCAATTCCACCAGAAGCACTAAGTACTTTCAAAATGGCAGCAGTTAAAGTGGTTTTACCATGATCAACGTGACCAATAGTACCTACGTTTACGTGAGGCTTATTTCTTACGAATTCAGCCATATAACTTGACCTTACACGGCACTGTATCGAGTGGTCGATAACAGTTTTGATATCCAGCCGATTTATATTTTTTAATTATTAAAAGTCTAGAGAAATTCTAGATTTTTTTACGGATACATTATACCAGATACACAAAAAAATGCAAGAGCAATCGTGTGGACAAAAGTTATTCAATCGGTTCAACAAAAAATTTCTCTTCTTCGCTCTCATCAACTACATCATTTAGCTCTTCTTCAAAAACAAAATTATTGTGATTTTCTTCGCTAACATTAGCCACATCTTCAACTAAATCATCATTAATATTTACCTCACTAATTGGCTCCATTTCACCAATGGGAAGAGGCTCATTGTCTACCTTTTCGAAATATAGGGGTTCATCAATTTCTTCTTCGATTCCACCCTCTTCTTCACCAGCTACTATAAAACCATCACGCTCTAATTCATCAAAAGGTATCTCGTCTTCATTTATTTCAATAGCATCTGATTCATCTGTGGTATCTGATTCATTAAATTCTTCAGCTAGATTTAAATCAGCATCATACTTTTCCTTATCCCAATACTCTTCTAAAAAATCTTCTTCAGTCTCAAGCTTATTATCTTGATCTATTTTTTCAAAATCTTGAAGATGATCAGTGTCTGTATCTTGATTCTGTCTTCTCCAGAGAGCAATATCACGATTTATTTTATTCATCATCTCTTCTTCATTTAATCCTTTGGTGGATTTTGTGTGATCCAAAAATCTCTCATAATTTTCCGAGTCCATAATAACGAATAACTCATCAGAATTATTATCAGCAATTATGCCTCTATCCCCTGTTTTACGAATTAGAGACAATAATTTGTTTATTTGATTTTGATTCATATATTTATGAAATAGATATTTAACGACTTCTCTTTTATTATTACTGTCATTCTATCATCTACAACTAAATTGTCAATGATGGCCCAATATGCAAATTATTTGTGTTTATCCACACATTTTAAGATGGATATTGTATAATTATTCTTTAAATATATAGCTTTTATCATCTAAATAAGATAAGAAATTATAAAACTAATAAAATATACATACAATAAAAATAGCTATTTACAGCTATTTTTTGTTTATTCCTAAATTCATACCCATAGTGTATGATTTGCTCTTGTATCAAATATAAATGTAAAGTATACTATTTATAGGTATTAACTTATAATTTAAAATATATGAAACAAAGAATAATTTTCTACACTACTCTAACAATAGTATTAACACTGGTTAGTACGCTGGTATATTTTAATTATGCCACCAGCTCTCCAGATCCCACTTGTGCTGGCTTACAAGATGGTGAACTGGTTCAGCTTCCAAATGACGCCTATGTATTTCAGGTTGTAAAAAATGGTAATGATATTGAATTAATACCAAGTGACAAAGGAATTCAACGCACTTGGCATGATCAAGTAACCACTAAAATCATAAGTACAAAATGTTTTGACTCTGTTGTACCATCAATAAAAAATGTAAACTTCCGTCCTGGATCTTACCTAGTTAAATATCGTAGCTCTGATCAACTTTTTGCCGTACTACCTAATAATACATTAGCTAAAATTTCTACTTCAACTGCTAAACTTTTTTATGCAAATAGTAAAGGTAATTATCCTGTAACAAATTTACATGCTTTTTCATGGAGCCAATTTAATAATCGAGCAGATGACATACAAAGTGATAAACTTCATCCCGGATTATTAGTATCTCCTGATGGAGGTAAAACTGTGTATTATGTGGATGAAGAATATAATCTAAGAGAAGTAACAGATACTGGTTTTACTGCTAACAGATTTCAAAAGCGTTTTGTAAAAAAATTCATACCAAAAGGTTTGATAGAGAGTATGAAAGTAGTCGGTACTATCAATAAGGAACTTCCTCATCTAACTGATAAGGCACAGCTGACAAAATATTCATATCCAACTACTGAACCTACTCCAACACCTACACCTACTCCAACACCTACACCTACACCTACTCCGACACCTACACCTCAACCAGCATACGGAACTATATACTATGTTAGAACAGATGGAGGAACAGAAACACAATGTGATGGAACAGTTAATGTTGCATATTCTTCTTCTATCCAAAACAAAAAATGTGCATGGTCCCATCCTTTTGTGGCCTTACCCCCAGAAGGGACAGTCAGAATTAAAGGCGGTGATACTCTTTTAATAGCAAATGGTGATTACAAAATGGGTCTTGGTGCTCCTAATACAAACTCATGTTCAAAATATTATCCATGGGATTGTTATGCTGGTAGTATTCCATCTGGACCAAGTGCTGATAAACCAACTAAAATTCTTGGACAAAATTGGAACAATGGCTGTTCTATTAAACCTCAACTATATGGGGTTGAACGAGCGAAATACATTTTTAATCTAACTGATAAAAGTAATGTTGAAATTCAATGTTTAGAAATTACTGATCGATCTAGTTGTGTTGAATTTCATAGTGGTAGTAATGCTTGTAAAAGAAATAGTTACCCATATGGTGAATGGGCTGAAACTGGAATTTATGCTGAAGATTCTAAAAATGTGAAATTAAAAAATTTAGATATTCATGGACTAGCAAACAGAGGCATACTTGCCGGTAGGCTTCAAAACTGGACAGTTGAAAATACTTCAATATCTGGAAATGGTTGGGTTGGTTGGGATGGAGATATTGATGGCAATGATTCTAATACCGGTCTTATGACATTTAAATACTTAACCGTTTCATGGAACGGTTGTGGGGAAACTTATCCTGGTAAACAACCTGTTGGTTGTTGGGCACAAAGTGCTGGTGGTTATGGTGATGGTTTTGGAACTGGCGATACTGGTGGTGATTGGCTTTTTGAAGATTCTAAATTCCTTTACAATACATCTGACGGATTAGATCTTCTTTACCATAGAAGTGGTGGAAAAATTACTATTAGACGTACCCAGGCCGAAGGAAATGCAGGTAATCAAATAAAGACGACTGGTAATACAGAAATAACTGATAGTGTAATAGTTGGAAACTGTGCCTACTTTAGTGGTAAATCATTTACTTACAATGTTGATAATTGTCGTGCTTTAGGAAATGCACTCTCGATTTTTGTAACATCTGCAAATTCACCTGCTCTTGTATACAATAATTCAATCTATGGAAATGGTGATGGACTTCTTTATGCCGAAGGCAATGGACAAGTAAAAATTAGAAACAACATCTTCTATGCCGGAGTAGATTACAATCAAAATTTTGAAAATTCTTTTTACCTGTATAGCGAAGGTGGAACCAACTTTGATAATGACTATAATCTAGTATATAGAGCAAAAGATAATGGAGGATTCTGTAGTAAAGGAAGTAATAACATATGTAATTTAGATCCTAAATTTAAATCTGCTGGGTCAAGTTTCAACTTACAATTAAATTCTAATTCTCCAGCTATAAATAAAGGAACAACCGCTATTTCAAGTATTGATTTTAGCGGTAGTAGTAGAACACAAGGTGGTGTAACCGATATGGGAGCGTACGAAATGAAATAATACTTATATATTGTGATTTGACTTCGTTTCTAAGGTAATATACTATAATAATACAAGAATTATTGTAGTTTTTGTATGTACTTTTCAACCCCAAACCGGAGGAAAACCAATGATTATTTCTCTTACTGGCCCTTCGGGTATTGGTAAAGGATATATCTCACAACACATTCTCTCATCAAACCCAGGAATAAAGGAGTTGTGCTGGTTAACAACGAGGCAACCTAGAGTAGGTCAAAGTGAAACAAACAGAATATTTGTAACACCATCCGTATTCAAGAAAATGAGAAACCGAAACCAATTAGTACTGGTTCAAAAGCTCTTTGGATTTTGGTATGGATTAAAAAAAGATGAGCTAACGACTAAAAATTCATCTGTTCTCTTTACTGAACTTCATGTAGACAATCTCATTAGATTGTTTCATCTTAACATAACCTCTCTCGTTTCTCTAGGTCTTGTCGCAAATTCTACTTCTTTTTTGCAAACTCGACTGGAGCAGTACAGAGCCACTGAAACTTCTACCGAAATTCGCAGACGTATATCCTCTGCAAAGCGAGAGCAAAAAACAATACTGGAAAATCAACACCTTTTTTCGGCTATTGTACGCATATCCGAACAAACCGAAAAAGAGGTTCTCGAAGTTGTTAGCTCAATCTTGGTAAATCATCTCAGGGGAAGATAAACATATGTCAATCAACACAACCGTCGGCAAAGTACATCTGTCAACTCCATTACTACTGGCATCTGGTCTCATTACTGAGACTCCAGAATTTTTCATGGATGCAAAACCATTCGGATGTTCGGGAATGGTAACGCGTTCTTTGAAAAAAAATGTACCAGTGGAAAGACAGAAAGTGCCATCTCCTCGCTATGTTGTCGATGGACACGACATGATGCTTAATTGTGAGTGGGGAAATGACAAACCATGGCAAAGTTGGAGGGATTTGTGGGTTGAACAAGTCAGAAATAGTGGATCAAAGCTAATCCTATCCTTAAGTGGCAGAGATATTGATAGTTGCAAATATCTTATTAATGCCTTTGATAGAATAGGTGTAGATGCATTTGAGATTAATGTATCTTGTGCTCATTCTGGTTCATTGCATGGTGACCTCAACGTTAACTTATCTCACCTTAATAAACTACTCGGTGAAATAAGGATAACCACACAGACACCTATTTGGATCAAGCTTTCTTTTTCATCAATCCTACTAGATATGGCAAAGAAAGCGGAAAAGTTAGGAGCAGATGCAATTGTCTGTACTAATACAATTGGACCAGGACTCATCATTGACACCAAAACAGGTGTTCCAAAACTGGGTGTTAAAAATGGCGCGGGAGGTGTTTCTGGAAAAGCTATTTTTCCAATTGCGCTTCGATGTGTTTATGAACTTTCGCGTTCAGTCCAAATTCCTATCGTTGGCGTTGGGGGCATTTGCGGTCACGATGAAGTTTTACAAATGATGATGGCTGGAGCATCTGCTGTTCAGCTATACACATATCCGGCTCTCAGAGGTCCAGCTGTATTTAAAAGTATTGTGCATGGCTTGCAACAATATATAGCCTCAAATCCAGACATACGACACATCACCGATGTAATTGGTTTGTCTCATAACAAACGAACCTACCATCAGTTTTCTGCTCCTCGTCCAGTTGTGTTAAGTAAAAAATGTACTGGATGTAAAAATTGTTCTCTGAGTTGTGCCTTTCAAGCTATCGATTTCGAAAATAGTGATCATGGATACAAAAAAGCACATATCAATAACAACTGTGTTTCATGCAATGCTTGTATTGGCGTTTGTGACAAAAACGCCATTTACACAACTTACTCCTAAAGGAGAGATCTATGTCAAAAAAGAAAAAGAAGCGTATCTACACGCTTAAAATTCTCTGTACCAACTGCAATACTATGCTTTACAAGTATCAAAAAGAAGGAGCTGGCTCACTGGTTAAATGTTTCGTAAGTGGCATCATTGATGACCGCACTAATGGGGATCTCAAATGCCCCAACTGTGATCAAGATTTTGCTCGTCTTGGTGACCTGGGTGGTCGATCAATCCACAGAATCATCCAAGGAAAAGTTTTCACAAAAGGCCATTGTAAGAAATAGGGCCTTCAATCAAACTAAAGGGGGTATCTTAAGAGTAGCTGTGGCGGGCTACTCTTTATTTAATAATTTTATCAAAGCTAAATATAAACGATGGAGTAAATAGTTTACCCATTTTTATCATATCCTTTATCTCTTCAATAGAATAAAAATCTCCAGAATCAATTTCTTTCTTTTGTAATTTAATCTTAGATGTAGTTTTTGCATCAAAATGTGACATCATAGCATACTCACCATCTCCTACAGGAGTTTTTTTAGTACAAATATGAGTTAAAGACTCTTTAATGCCTAATTCTTCATAAAGTTCCCTATGAGAAGCATCTTCATAACTCTCATTTGGTTCTACGTGTCCAGCAACTGATGCACAATAATAGCTTGGAAATCTCTTTTTATTATGACTTCTTTGTTGAACAAATAATTTTCCTTCGTCATTAAATACAAATATTTGTATTGATCTAAGTTGCATGCCCTTTTGATATGCAATTTCCTTTTCATACCAATCAATTATCACGTCATCATCGTCAACTATTGGATAAAGTATTTTTTTCATAAATATTCTATTTATTTATTTTTGTTATCATTTGTTTAATAAACATAGTAGCATAACAACCTGTCGGAAGCAAAAACGAAACCTTGATACAATGTTTATGTTGATGATAAACATCAGAACACACCTGTTGTGGAAATACTGTAGTTGTAATAGTTAAATTTCTTTCTATTCTTTTTTTCATTACTACAAGCTTATTTGTATCAATTTCATATCCTTCAAGATATGAAATAATATTTGTTGTATAATTATGATCATTCGGTAAAAAAATATTTCCAATATTATCAAATTCAAAATACTCTCCATCATTTAATTTTTTTACTTGTAAACTTGCTTCTTGATTCCATAAAAAACTATTATATGATGCCACGAAAAAAGCTACTTTTTTAGAATTCATTCTTATAAAAAAATCCTTGCTACTATTTAATTTATTATATATCTTGAGTAAATCAATATTCATATTTGGTGTTTTTTTAAACTCTTTATATGCTTGATCCCATTTTTGTTCAATAATATTTTTTCCAATCAAATGTGTATTATATGGTCCACCATCCATACCGAATCTCTGTTCATCATAATAATTTACAAAAGATATATATCTGTTATTTTTACAATAATCAAAGAAATTACAGGCTACCTTCTTTTCTAAATTACGAATCACAAGACAAAAAGAATTACCATGCAAGCTTCTAACATCAACATGTGAATCACCATACCCAATAATCTCTTCAATTTGTAATACTGTTTTTTTGTATCGACTATTGAATTCTCTAACTTCATCTTTCGTTATTTTCTTGTTTATTGAAATTATTTGATATGTAATTGCATTTTCATCCTTTAATCCTTGATTACAGATGTCATCATATTTTAATCCAAAAAAGCGAGAGATTTCTTCCATGGCCTCAAAAGTGGTTTGCCCTTCTTTTTTTAGCCAGACATAAGTATACTTTGAATTCGGACAAACACTTAATTCTGGCATAAGTGGTACTTCTCTAACTATAAAGTCTTTCTTCGTATGTTTAAGCTTAAAATCAAACATATTCTAGTTAATATATAATAATAAGTAACGTAGCATAAAATAATTTTTTTGTGAAGCATATATGAGCCCACAAATCATATATACATTTGACATATATAGATAACTATACTAATTTTAAAACTAGACAAAGGAGGAAAGTTTTGAAAAAAAACTTTGGGAGAAGTGGCGAGGCAGCTGGTAAAGGCTGTGGTTGGAGTCTCTGTCCATCCTGGGATCCCGACGGAGTAAGTAAACAGAAACAAGATAGGGGTGAGCCAAGCTCCTATCCATTACGAATCCCGGAGGGATGCACTGATTGTAATGGTCTAGACGGCCAATCCTCCTACTGCTACAAACATGTGCAATAGGAAACTCTACATTAGTCCACTCCCACTACTCCCAAGTACACTGGCAGAATACTTGGGAGAATACAAAAAACCAACATATATGATGTTGGTTTTTTGCTTAATTTATCTTGTATCTTCTCGCTATTTCTTCCCTTCAATAATTTCTTTTGCTGCACTCGCTGGAACTTCGGCATAATGACCAAATTCCATTGTGTAATTGGCCCTTCCTTGAGAAAGAGAACGAAGAGTGGTTGCATAACCAAACATGGTAGCAAGTGGTATCAAAGATTTTACAATCTTTAATTTACCTCTATCTCCCATTTCTTGAATTTGGGCTCTACGTGAATTCATATCACCAATAACATCACCCATATATTCTTCTGGCATTGATGCTTCTACTTTCATAATAGGTTCTAAAATAATTGGATTTGCTTTTTTACAAGCAGCTTGAAAAGCCATTGAGCCTGCCATTTTAAAAGCAGCTTCAGAACTATCAACTTCGTGATATGAACCATCATAAACTGTGGCTTTAACATCAACCACTGGATAGCCAGCTTGGATTCCACGATCGATTGCTTCTTTTATACCTTTTTGAATTGCTGGTAAATATTCTTTTGGAATAACACCACCTTTAATTTCATCAACAAATTCAAAGCCTTTTCCTTGTTCTTGTGGTTCAACTTTAAGCCAACAATGACCATACTGACCACGACCACCAGATTGTTTCACAAATTTACCTTCAGCTTCTGCACTGTTTTTAATAGCTTCTTTGTAAGCAACTTGTGGTTTTCCAACTGTGGCTCCAACATTAAATTCTCTTTTCATTCGATCCACTAAAATATCTAGATGTAATTCTCCCATTCCAGCAATAATTGTCTGCATTGTTTCATCATCAGTATGTACTCTAAAGGTTGGATCTTCTTCCATTAATTTTTGGAGAGCCATGCCAAGTTTTTCTTGATCAGCTTTTGTATTTGGTTCAATAGCAACATTAATAACAGGTTCTGGAAAAGTCATTTTTTCTAAAACGATTGGCTTGTTTTCATCACAAAGAGTATCTCCAGTACCGGTGGCTTTTAAACCAATAGCAGCCGCTATATCACCTGAATAAACTTCGGTAACATCTTCACGACTGTTGGCATGCATTCTTACAATTCTTCCCAATCTTTCTCTTTTTCCGCTTGTTGGATTTAATAGATAACTGCCAGCTGTTGCCATACCAGAATAGACACGGAAGAAAATTAATTTACCAACAAATGGATCGGTCGCTACTTTAAATGCTAAAGCACTAAATGGAGCTTCATCAGTTAATTCTCTTGTAATTACTTCTTCTGTATCAGGATCAAGACCCTTAACAACATCTAAATCTGTAGGAGCTGGTAAATAATGATTAACTGCATCAAGCATTTGTTGAACTCCGATATTTGCTAAAGCGGAACCACAAAGTACTGGATACAAATCACCCTTAATAGTCATAATACGAATGGCTTTATGAATTTCATCAATAGTCAATTCACCACCTTCTAAATATTTATTGGTATATTCTTCGGTGGCTTCAGCTACTTTTTCAAGTAATTCACTACGATATTTTTCTACTTTTTCTTTCATATCTTCCGGAATATCAATATCTATAATATTTTCACCGTGTTCGCCTTCAAATTTAAATGCTTTTCTTTCAATTAAATCTATTAGTCCACAAAATTCACTTTCGGCTCCAATTGGTAATTGAACTGGAATTGCATTTTGTGCTAAACGTTCATGTATAGACGCAAGACTCATATAAAAATCTGCACCCATTTTGTCCATTTTGTTAATAAAGGCAAAACGAGGAACATGATATTTCTCTGCTTGATGCCATACTGTTTCTGATTGAGGTTCAACTCCCTGTGAACCATCAAAAACAGCCACAGCGCCATCTAAGACACGTAAAGAGCGCTCTACTTCAACAGTAAAGTCTACGTGTCCAGGAGTATCAATAATATTGATACGATGATCTTTCCAAAAACAAGTTGTGGCCGCTGAAGTAATTGTAATACCACGCTCTTGTTCTTGAACCATCCAATCCATCTCAGCTGCACCATCATGTACTTCACCAATTTTATGTTTACGACCAGTGTAAAAAAGTACACGTTCAGTCGTAGTCGTTTTACCAGCATCAATATGGGCCATGATACCAATATTACGAGTCTTTTCTAAAGAATATTCTCTAGGCATATAATAATGTTCAATGATGATTAATTATTTCTTTCTAAATCTGGCGAAGTGAGCAAATGCTTTATTGGCTTCAGCCATGCGATGGATATCGTCTCTTTTTTTGATAGCATCTCCTAAATTTTGAGAACTTTCAAGTATAATATCTGCCAATTTTTCATGCATTGCTTTCCCTTTTTTATTTTTAGCAGCTCCTACAATCCATCGGAATGCTAAAGCTCTTTGACGTTTAGCAGTGACAGGAATTGGAACTTGATAGTTTGCTCCTCCTACTCGACGAGAACGAACCTCCACTTGAGGAGAAACATTTTTTAAAGCTTCTTCAAAAACTAACATTGGATCTTTATTACTATCAGCTTTAATTTTATCGAGTGCGTTATATACAATACCTTGAGCTACAGTTTTTTTACCACTTTTCATAATGAAATTGATAAACTTAGCCAAAGTTTCATTCCCGTATTTTGAATCGGGTTTAATAACTCTTGTTAAATCTTTTCTTTTTGTGCCTCTCATAGTATTATTTTTTAGCTTCTTTAGGTTTTTTAGCGCCGTAAAGACTACGTCCTTGTTTTCGACCTTCTACCCCTTGGGCATCATAAACACCGCGAACTACATGGTAACGAACACCTGGAAGATCTTTTACTCTTCCTCCTCGAACCATTACGATTGAATGTTCTTGTAAATTGTGTCCTTCACCTGGAATGTAAGCGATAACTTCCATTCCATTTGATAATCTAACTTTAGCTACTTTACGCATAGCTGAGTTAGGTTTTCTTGGAGTTGTTGTGTACACCTTGGTACATACACCACGCTTAAAAGTTGCACCTTTTTTCAAGATGGTTTTTTTGCGATGTAATGTATCAAGCGTAAACTGCAAAGCAGGCACCTTGCTCTTTCGAGTTTTTTTGGTGCGTCCTTTGTGTACTAATTGATTCATTGTAGGCATAATCAATGTTATGTATTAATTTTTTAATAAAAAAACTGATAACTTAGTTAACAGCCACTTTTAAAAAGTGTTTTGCCTTACCGCCACAGTAAGGACTTCTAAAATACGTTCTGAAAACAGTATATATTAAATGTATATTCGTGTCAATAGATAATTTAAAAATGTCGGAGCAATATGATAATGTCCTAGTATAGCAATATAGAAATGTCCTACCTAAGCTTTTCTGGTATACTATGCAGTTAATTCATTTAACTGCATACATATATGACATTTATCACTATGAGCAATAAAGAAGCGGGGCGTTATGAAATCATAATGGATTTATTGGGAGGTAAAATTAATGGCAGCGAAGCTGCTAGACAATTAGGACTATCGACAAGACAAACAAGAAGAATTAAAGGCAGAGTAGATGAACTTGGTGTAAAAGGAATAGTTCATCAAAGTCGAGGTCGTATTAGTAATCATAGGATTGATGATGAAGTTATCAATCAAATTAAAAAATTATTGAGTAAAAAATACAATACATGTAAACCGACATTTATCTCTGAAAAATTATGGGAAAATCATAAAATCAAAATCAGTAAAGAGAAAGTTCGTTTTTTAATGATCGGGGAAAAATTATGGAAAGTAAAACCAAGAAAGTGTGCTGGAAAAAACAGACACACTTGGCGTCCCAGAAAAACCTACTATGGAGAGATGCAACAATTTGATGGGTCATACCATATTTGGTTTGGTGATGAGGAGAGTTGTCTGCTAGTGTCCATAGATGATGCTACTGGTAAAATCACTTATGCTAAATTTGATATAAACGAAAGTAAAAGAGCTGTTTTCAGTTTTTGGCTAGAATATTTTGATGAAAATGATTTACCTTTGTCTGTTTACCTTGATAAATACAGTACATACAAGGTAAACCATAAAAACGCTACTTTTGACCCAGATATGATTACTCAGTTCGAAAGAGCAATGAAACAGGTTGGCGTTACAAAAATAACAGCTCATTCTCCACAGGCCAAAGGACGCGTAGAGAGATTGTTCGGTACTTTGCAAGATAGACTAGTGCAAGAATTAAAATTGGCTGGTATTACCACTATTGATGAAGCCAATAAGTTTTTGAAAATATATATCCCAAAGTTCAATGATAGATTTTCAGTGGTGCCTGAAGGTAAAAAGAATTTACATAAAAAGATACCAAAACAAATCAAAGAAAAATTAACACAGATATTTTCCATACAAGATGAAAGAGTGGTTCAAAATGATTATACAGTAATGCATGATACAAATTTTTATCAACTTGATGAAATTCAACCAACCACCGTGTACAAAAAAGACAAAGTAATTATTGAAACACATTTAGACGGGGAGATTAAAATATGCCTTAGAGATAAATATCTAAATTTCCAAAAGTTGCCACGCCGACCACATAAAATCAAGAATGTTCCTGTGCCGGCCATAACTACCCATAAAAGTGCATGGAAACCGCCAAGTGATCATCCATGGAGAAGACAATTTTTTATTAATAAAATATCTAAGAAAAAGCAACAAGTGAGGTGTAAAGTATGATATTTATACTTCGCCCAAAGAGTGAGGTAGGACATTTCTATATTGCTCAAAGTAGGACATTTCTAAATTGCCTTGACA